>Ga0307515_10000301_pt1 | contig 121998 bp, 119 predicted proteins | sample 17_EM_MG_FD_194513 | JGI IMG/M metagenome (GOLD analysis project Ga0307515, IMG submission 194513) | Populus trichocarpa ectomycorrhiza microbial communities from riparian zone in the Pacific Northwest, United States - 17_EM | ecosystem: Host-associated > Plants > Roots > Unclassified...
TCCGCAAACATGCGGTGAATCTCCTTTCCACCCTCTGTGTGATTGTACCAGATAGAAGGATCCATGCTGGTGTGGGGCACATAGGTTCCAAAAGCCTGACCCTGCTCCATGGAGGCACGCCGTCCAATGGCACGCATACCTCCTCCTACCATTGCATGATTGTTGGCAACAGAGGGGTGGAAGCCTTTATCTCGTGTGAAGTAAGAGAAAATATGTTGAAACTTGGCTTTGGATTCAGGTGGAAGGTCTGTGACTTCGGTAATCCTGATTGCTGCAACAAGCTCATGTGTGTCCTCGTCCAGAATGTAGATGGAGCCACTACCGCGTCCGCCGAGACGTTTAAAATCGCAGAAAATAGGGTCGTTTGGGGCATATTGTTGGCCTTTCATAAAGGTGGCGCGTTCTGGACACCTTGGACGGTAGATAATCCTCACGTTGCGTTTTTTGTCTTTGAGCAGTTCCCGTGCCTCACTATGAAGGAAACCTGCTGCGACAAGGCCTTCCAATCGTTCAGCCTCCTTAATTGCACCTCGAGTCTCTTTTCTCTTTTCCTTGCCTTCAGCCTTTTTGCGTAGAAATCTCTGCCGCTTCCGAGTCTCATCCTCAACTTTTTGTCGTTCTTTTCTAGACAGTTTGAGTCCGAGTTGAGTCCCCTCATCAAGCATAGGTGCATTGACATCACTGCCAGTGACATCAGAGCAGTCAAGAGAGAAGGTCCGGTCTGCGTCCCCTTCACGGGTTGAGCAACTTGGAATCTCTCCTTCTGTCTGAGCCACCAGGGCTTTATCAGATGGAGTAGCATTGGACATCGCGTTTCGTTTCGTTTCGTTTCCGTCTGCCGCTCGTTTGCTCGTTTTGTTTCGGCCGTTTTGTTTCGGCCGTGTCGTTTCGGCCGTTTCGTTTCGCTCGTTTCGTTTCGTTTCGACAGGTTGGAGAGAGAACTGTTTCGTTGCAGTATCTGGATGTATGAGTGTGAGAAAGGAGAATCTCGCTTGGAACACAACTAAAATCTAGTCTAAAATCTGGCTGAAACTTGATGCGGCTCTGCTCACCGAGCCGAAAAACCTCGCGAAAATCTTGGCACAGACGACTTTTTGCAGATGGCTGTCGCGCAGCGGCCCATTCAAGTTTACCACTCTCTTAGATTACTACTCTCTTAGATTACTACTCTCTTAGATCCCGGTACCCCCCCCCCCCCGGGCGTTGTCACGCAAAATCAAAAAGTGCCCTTTCATCCATCCACCCTTCCGTACACATTGGTAGTTCAGAAAGCATGTTCTGGTTACAGATCATTCTATTCTATCATAATGCGGGCGCTGGTGATGTGACTAAATTTAAGGTTTCACCGGGAATTTCTTGATGTGTAGATCATCCATTGCATGTGACCGTAGGTTTGATGAATTTATTCTCTTTGTCAACATGCCGCCGTCGTTCTTGTCTTTCGTGCTATTACTCGAACTGTTCCCCAACATCCCACTATGCAGCTGTTTGGGGTGCGTCCAAGCGTACCTACTTAGCCATTTATATTGTACCAATAGCCGAGCTTCAGACGTTCTTTAGTGCCCAGCGGAAGTTAGCTTAGAGAATCATTTTAGGCCCGTCCATAAATAACATTGACCTGCGTTCGAAAACCAGCCGTCTGTCAGACGGAGAAAAGTCGGGCACGGGAATCACATTGTTCCTAATATCCCCTACTCGAGTAAACACGCTTGGGTTTTGGGAAATTGGTTGCGTTGCTCTGTTCTGGCAATTGACCGCGTCGATCAGCTAAGTGACCAATCGCATGTGAAGCTTGAGTTGGCCAATCAGCGATGCCTATTTGCCACTCGAGCAACGCAACCAATTTCCCAAAACCCGAGCGTGTGGGGTCATGGCTATGCTTTTTTCCCGCTGCACGGTAGCGCAACTTGTTGAGTGAGCGTCTAATCGAGACTACTCTACACTGACCGTCATCATGTAATGCCATTCGGCACTGAAAAAAGTGTAATGTTTCAACTCCGCTACCCACCTCCTACCAAGCTGCCATCACTACCACCATCCTTTCCCTCACTCACCCTCACCACCTAAACCCCCTCGATAGTATGCTACGCCGCAGCCTTCTTCGATTAAGCCGAACATAGAGTTGATCCGGCGATGCTTTGGCGCTTACTACCACTCATCTATAATCGTAACCACGTCACTCCAATTCCAAAAGGCAAATATTCTCTTGCGTGGTGTATTCAAAGTTACTTGGTGTCCTATTGTAGGAAACTCTTTTTTAGGGAACCTTTTTAAGGAACTCTTGCATCAACATAATTTTGTTCATGTACTTCGAAGCGAGTACGGTAGATCCAACTCGAACTTCCCGTTCAAAAACTACTCGACCATCACCACCCACAGAAATTTGATAAGTATTATTATTAACCACTCCAAGCTAGTGATTTATATTGAAGCTGGAGAATTTCCTCCTATCGAACCTTTAGTTTGAGAAACGAGACATGTTCAATAAACTCACCTCCGAAAGGCGTTCGGGAATCTTCAGTTTCCACACCCCCTCTTTGTTCTATGAGACCATTACTTAGTTACGAGAGTTGGCCAATAATATTTGAGTAGGGGAGGGGGAAAGTGACTTACGTCGATATCAATAGGTATTGTAGGCCAACGCTTTTTCAAATACTCCTTCAGCACTGTAGATGTTATGTATCTTCCGTTGAGGTACTGGTGAATTAATTGTATCTCTTCTCCAGATGAACTAAGAATAAACAATGCAATCTGCTGCATATGTCGCCCCAAATGGCGTCGAATACGGCTTGGTAAAATCTCATCCAGGCAGAAAGGACACGGGCGGTTTGCTCCTGTGGGTCTCTCACACCTATCGATGATAACTTGCAACTGAGTTTGTATGAAGAGGTTTGAATGCTCAACTTCGAGGTGACTTTGGAAAGCTGTACGGGGAAAAATTGTTGAGTTACATAATTTGCAGTACCACTCACGCCGGTGCATCACTAGTTCATGTTCAAACCACTCGTTTCGACTATCAAATAGGTGGTCAGATATGGGACACTCTTCAAATGTGCAGACATATGGCCGAAGATCCTTGAAGACGTGTTTCCTAACAGGATATCAGCTGTAGTCTTTTGCTTCAACCGCTCTATAATCTGGATTGGGACGTACTTCCAAGCTTTCTCGCTTGTAATAGATACGATAGAAAAGCAAAATGGACACTGAAATGGCTCGTCATCGTGAGCACTCTCCCGAGTTGGTAAAGGTGGTACGCGAAGATAAGTGTTTGTCTCATCACCTGCAGACGACGCAAAAGAGGTTTGCGACAGATGTGTTTCAAAGAGTGTATCGCTAATTTCTTGGCGCTGCTGGATAAACGTCGAGATAGTAGTCTGTGCCCCCTCTGAATGGTCTGCGTTGGAAGCGCTTTCCTCTTCTTTGGGTAGCGCAATATTGGCAAATTTGTTATGATGCGACTGATAGTATCTGAGCAACTGCCGACGTCGGGTATTTGCTTTACCACAACGCTCGATTAGATACCCGGCATTCGGAAACTTGTTCGATACGTGGTCGATATCAACAGACTTGAAGTGGGAAACATTGATACTAAATAGTGAAACTAGTCAGTGAATGCTCTAGGCATTTCTGGATGAGCTTACTTTGAACATTTCTCAAGTCTGTCCTGACGTGCCGGATTTTGAATAGTGATTGAAAACTGGTACAGACACGTGATAACATGCCTAATATCAAAAACGCATTCTTCTAACTCGGTAGGTGTTTGTTCCGGTCTGGCCACAAACTCTTCTTCTTCCGATGAAGGAAAGGGTGAATTCGAGCACACTGTGTTGTAATCTTGGGGCTGAGTCGCATCCGAAGCAATTGTAATCGCTGATTGAAATTAGCTCACCGTTTATTGAGGCTGGGTAGACAGTTAAGTTGATAGTTCACTTACTGTCCTGTAACTCGTTCTTCAGATCGTCCAGGAGCTTTAGAACCATATCTTTGACCTCGAACGCTTTACGAAGCCGGTGGTCAAGAGAGACACTGTCGTTCCGATGGGCTCCAGCATTCTCGGCCCACATACTAAATCTTTGCATTTCAGATTCGATAACGCCGCTAGACTCAGTTTCTATTAGTAGGTCGAGAAGCCGGGCGAAGGATTGCATGCAAGACCGTTGCAGCCTAAAGATGGCGTGGTCATCGTTAGTTTTGTAAAGCATGGCTGACTTCTCGACGTATACACGACTCAAGATGTTGTGTGCTTGTGGAGAATGAGGAGGTGTTGACGGATAAAGATGTCAAGATGTCAACCCTGACCCATCATATCCACCAATCAACGACGTCACACTCATATGATCATGTATGTACTTTAACCCCGCTTTGATAAAGCGGAGAAGACTGTCCTATAGCACGAACATACCCTCTGCACGGACCTTTCATCATCTAAACTCCAGAATCACATAACGACCATCACACTATGGCCTCCGGCATAGAAGCAGCCGGTTTAGCGTTGGCAACATTTTCGATTTTGTTACAATTTGTCGAAGGATATCATACAATCAAGGACGCAAAAAACTACAAGCTCACCCTGAAACGCCTGGACCGGGAGCTCGGGATGGAAAAATGCATATTCGCCAACACCTGCCGAAATTTTCTTAAAGATATCGTCTCCGCCGAAGATGTGGAGGCATTCGTCAGTGGGGTTGGATGGGGAAACCTTGATTTCCAGGAAAGGCTTAAGCAACACCTTGGACTCGAGAATGCGAAAGCTTTCACCGAAGGAGTAGAAGCTTTACACGAATCTCTCCAGAGATTAAACCAGGAGGTCCAGCTCGACGGAAAACAGAAGGTATGACAACGCTTCTTGATTTTCAACATGTACGCACAACTCTAGCTTAGAGCTAATTCTTCGTTGCGCTAACCTGTACTGAAGAAATTCAAATTTGCTTTCAGCAAAAGTCGTCAAGACACCACACTTTCTGAGATCAATAGAATTAATACCAATCTCGAAAAGCTAGCGTTACAACAAACCCGAATCGCTACCGCTCAGACATCCCCTCAACAATCCTACGCAGTTGAAAGCTATAATCGTATACGAAACCACGCGCGGAGCCTCTACAGTGTCTTCCAAGAGATTTTTCGGTTGGCAACATGCTCATGCGAGGGACCGCACAATGCAAGTTTACGTTTACAAAGAGTGGCCACCGAACAGAAGGACCGGGACGGAACAACACTGAAAATTTTATTCGATTTCGAGGATATCCCTGCAAATCGAAGAGATTGGCGCATATTTGAAGTCCAGATGGAGAACTTACCTGAGATTGTGGTGAATGGTCCAATCGATCTAGATAAAGAGGTCGAGTCCAAACCACTACCCGAGCAAGAACCGGAAAGACGAGCGGGTGTGGTCATTAGGTTTCTGGTTGCAAGGGGTCGCAGCCTAATGAGAGGAGTCGAGTAAGAGTGAGACTACCCCGTATCTTCGCACGAGCTAATGTCTCGCGATGACAGAAGCGTCACCAGAACGAGAAGGACAGTATCCGTCGACGACACAACTCAGGAAGGGGCTCAACAACCCGTGGCCAGTACCGCAGCAGAGATTATGGCGGGAAAAATAGGAGATTTGTGCTTGGCGATCAGGCAAGCTACAGTTCAGTCTGCGAACGTATCTTCGAATTCCTGCATAGGAGTGCTCGTCGATGAACGCGAAAGAGTTTTGCATCGTATATGGCCGACGGCAGCCGAGTCTCCATATATTACAGAGGCCGTTTCACTTGGCACACTCTTGGTCCCTGGGTTGCTGGAAAAGGGAGTTCGATTGAAATTGGGAGTCCAGCTTGCCTCGACTGTGATGCAGTTACATGCTAGTGAGTGGTTGGGCGAAAATTGAGGAAAGCAAGATATCTTCTTCCTCCAGAGATCTTGTCAACGTCGAACAGCAGACGGTATGTTTCTTCCGATCCTAGAGCCGGTAGTGGACAGACCCTTCGTTCGTCGGAATTTCGGAACCTCTTCAGAGCAAAAGGTCTCACAGGCGGCAGCGGCGTCCGCACTTATAGAATACAACAAAAGCTTGTTTTCCTTGGGTGTCGTCTTGATAGAGCTGTGGTTTGGACAGGATATTGAATGCCTCCAACATACCACAGTCGATGTCCTATTCAACGATAATTCCATCTACCAGACGGCCCAACAGCAGATCGGTGAGTTATTGGCTGCCAGCGAAAATTACGGCCTTGCGGTATCCCGTTGTCTCAGTGGCCTAAGTCGCCCTATGAAGACTACAGACTTGAATGATCGAGATTTTAAAAACGCAGTTCATGAAGATATCATTTGTCTACTGGAAAAAAACTTAGAGATATACCACGACATATAGGCATAGAGTCCCTCTCTACGATCATAACTGATACCTTGAAAACCTATCAGGTTTTTACAAAGAGGAATAACTGAATATCATCCAACTTATCAACTGTGGGGCCAGTTCCAGAAAATCTCGAACGGAAAACTGTAACAAGAGTGTTTTAGTTAGTTAACTGCACTCAGATTTTTTTTCATTGGAAAATCACAGAAAACACCGCAATTTCCTTGGCCCGTTATGGAGTTTAGCATTCTTTGTATGTACAGTCGCGGTAAGAAAGCGAGTGACCAGCTGCAAGTGTCGATCCCGCAACACAAAATCGCCGCAAAGGAAGATGGAAGTTGATAGATTGGCAAAACATTTATGATATGATAGATGATATCCCAAAGCGCATTAAGACTAGGAGGAAAGCGCACAAAGCAGAAAATGTAAAGTGATGCTGTTTTACACTAATTTTGCAGTTTTTATACAAACAACCCCTCTGGGGAACTGTATTATGCAAATTACCCTCATTTCAAAAACCTTACACAGAATACCCTTGCTATCTACAAACTGTAGATAAAAAAAGGCTCCGAAATCACAACTGATAATCTTCTCTTTTTAGGGTTTGTTATGTACAAATTACTTTACAAATACCAGTGATACATAGCAGTAACCTTGGAATGACTCATGTCATTGCAGACACGGTCAGGAGTCATCTAATTTAATACACTACCCATTTGTTTTATCATTCATAATCAGCTTCACAATGCCAAAAATAATAGCCTCCCGATTCCACTAAATGCACAAGTCATCGGTCGGCATAATATCACTGGTTGTTGTGTTTTGCATTTTCTTCGTCACTTTTTGTAGGGAAGCTTCGAAGGGAGGGGTATTCTGTATAATGTATTGAAATGAGGGTAGTTTGTACAAAAGCCGATAATTTTGTTGTGAGATCGGCGTTCGCAGGTGGTCACTCACTTTCTTACCGGGACTGTACACATGTTCCGTACAGTTGACAAACCCGCCAGTTCGCGAACTGTTAAAGGCCGGTTCGTAAACTAAAAAAAAGCTTGCAAATTGGCCATTTTTGGCGAACTCAACACAAGTTTCTGGCAAATGCTTCTCTAAACGTGCTCTGTTCTGGATCCCTCGCCTTCACCACCACCTCTATATTTTGAACTCTCTTCTTACATCCTTCTACTTGCGGCCTTAAATTGAATTTTGCTGGTGTAAACTGCTATGTTGGTATGAGTGCGGAGCAGAGCGAACAAGCTATCAGGTTGCAATGGTTACTGCCTCGAGATATAACTAGGTCTAAACTATAAGCTCCTTTCAATTCGCCTCATTCCTTAGCGACTTACATATCCGCCATCTAGTTTGTAAACTAGCCTAAGTTCGTGAACGGGCCTAAGTTCGCGAACTGGCGTGGTTCGTCAACCAGACGGAACACATACATTGTATTTGTGTTTACATTCCAATTGCACTTCTGGGCAAGCAATCCCATAGTCTCTCGCTCTTATCTACCCCCCACACGCTCGGTTTGGTCAGATTTGTTGCCGTTTTCCCTCTTGGGATGGCGATCAAATCAGGTTAGCTAATAATAATTTTTAAGTACCATTAGGTACTAAAAATCAACCAATCAAGATCCGCACACCAAACAGCAACAAATATGACAAAACCGAGCGTGTAGGGGATAGTGACGCTAAAAATTCGTTCGGGTGGACTCGTTAAGTCCATTCGCGAATCCATCCAATCCGTGGATGGACTGGGTCCGCGGCTGGTCTTCACAGATTGACGAATACGAAATGAATATCAATAGAGCGACAAACAGATCACATTGACATATTAGTTCTGGGTGAAGGTGTCCGCGAAGCTTTCAAATATTTTTTCGGCTTCACGCAGCCCCCTTAGAATATGAACACGTTAATTTGCGTGCAAAGCTTGCATTTATATCTTTTATGCAGTCCTCTTGTTATAGGATGCCATGCCCTGAGTTGTGCAGAGAGAAAACTGTTAGATAGGCTCTGCGGATGCCACCAGCACTAAGCCCTTCTATGACACTTACTCCACTTCCTGAGTCTGCGTTGAGCCGCGGCAATCCCTGGTAAGTACCATGATTACCATGCGATCCCTTGATATTGGACGGAAACAGCAGCCGCAGTTCCGGTCCTCCCGCGCCCGATTTTGGAGCAACCTCAACTATCTAGTATCTCGCAATTATTGTCCTCTTCCTCCTTATCCCACAAACTCATTCCACTAAGACCTATTGCAGCAAGACCACCCCGCTATCGACCGCTTCCTGCTCCACAATTGTCCCGTTCTGCCGGCAATTGATTCCCGCGCCTTTACGCCCGACAATGACGACATACCTCTGCTGTCAGAGCCTGACCACATACAGGGCCTATCCGGCGAGACGCGGTTCCTCCAACTCGTATGCGGCGCTCTCTGCTCTCAACATTAGCCCACTATTGACAAGTTCGACACCCTGCGATAGCGGCAGTACCGACACAGCCGCCTTATTCGACAACCACTACGGCGCTTATGAGCGGCTGCGTCACCACGACGTGGCCCCGTACGTTCTGCGGGTGCACCGTCACTGGAACTTGGACAGATTTACATCCGCAAACATAAACACATTTGCGTATCATCTATAGTCAAAAAAGGCATGCGAACCCGACCACTTTATCTACGTCTCAAAGAGAAGTCTACGATGAGGTCAGCTTAGATGATCTATCCAGTATGATTTTTGCGGTAGTGCGGCTCACACTGGGAGACATCTTTCATGAGGATATTACCCCTCACACTGCTGAGACTGGGGAGTCGGGAGTACCTCCATTTATCATCGCTCACATACACGACTACTGAATTTCTGCCCCTACACAAACCACTATCTAGAATTACCAATATTTTTTGTTTATGTGCCTAATTAACAGACGGGATTGCGGGTCACAGATCGTACAATAGTTAGCACAAAAATATGAAAGTGCATACGGATCCCATCAACGTAAGGGAATTTAGATCCCAGATGACCGCCCTTAATCATTAAACGTACGAAATCTCAATCTCATTACGTCCATCTACAACGCTCCCTCCCTCCGCTCCCCCATTGCAATTAATCAAAAGCCTATATACAAAGAAACTAAGTTGTACAAAAAAAAAAGTCCATACACATACATCCCTCATTCACATCTTCGGGACATTATGAGGAGAAAATCTATGTACATGATTACATCCAGCACCCCGATTTTTCCTTATCCTTTTCCAGCCCCGCAAACTCCGTCCCAAAAGCAAAAATAAAGACATTTACACATCAGCAGCAACTCCTTCTCTTCCCTACCTAGTAGCACGTTTACCACAACCATTTCACCACCTTCTTCTCACCAACAGCGGATTTTTCAGTGCCTGGGCACTACTACCTTTGATTAACTTCCTCATTTGATCACCCATCGACCCTAGATTCTTTTTGTTCGAATTGGCGAACATTATCGGGTCCTTATTCGTCCAAGGAAAGTACTCATATTCTGGTATATGATCTAGCGGTTGCTCCTTATACGATACCGAGTCTGCCGCCTTCCCTTCCGCCACTCTCTTCGCCTTCTCCGCTCGTACCTCCTTCATTACCTCATCCAGTTCTTTATCATCGCCCGCAATCTGCGCCCTCAACATCCACATGGCCATTTTTTTATCGCGCTTCGTGCCCAGAGTCTCCATTACTGGTGTGCGCGATACATATTCGTAGTGATCCAGGTCGATAGGAGTTCCATCTGCTTCATCAAGGGTCGCCTCAGAGCCTTTGCTAAGAAGGGTTTGAATATCGAGAGATTCACCCAGCGGAATGGCTTCCGGGTGAGAAGGCGTGATGCAATCCATAAACACCTCCTTCCTAAGGACAGTATCGATATCCACCGCCGAAAACCACGCACAGCTCTGGGGCAGGTCCTCAATGCCCATTTGCTGTGCGAACATGGCACGGGTCCAGACGTTGGCTACCTGGAGAGCCAAGGCAACTTTGTATTTGTGTTCCCCCTTGACAAGGTATCTGATTTCATCGTGGACGGTGATGGCTAGTCGCGCGTTCAGACCATAGGTACGGATCAGGTAATCCATAGAAATAAGAAGGAGGTGTAGATAATCCACTCCTGAACTTTGAATAGCCCAGTTGATGCGAGAGGTAAGGAATCCACCCTTGCTAATGTATTTTTGCATCAAAGCTTCGGTAATCGTGGCACCGAGGACAGGCGTTTGTGGTCTGTCTTGCTCTGCGAACTCTTCGAGCTTGTTGAAGACCAGACTCTCAGTTCCTCCTCTCCAGAACGGTTGCTGGGACAACGCACTTCTGTTGGTTTTCACGCCCTTAGTCTCGTGATAGAGCTTTTGCGCCGTTTTTATGGCCTCTGCGTCCGTAAGGCGAGGATTGAATTGGCGAAGGAGCGTTGAGGCAAACTTTACTCCCGCGCCGTATATTCGGCCATAGTTAAATACTTTAGCACTACCTCTTGAGATGCCCAAAATGCTCGCGGTTTTGGAGTGAAGATCGGTTCCAGCGGATTTGGATCCTTCAAGCGTCATGAACCCCAGAGCACCACCACCATGAATTTTGAATTGTGCATCTCCAACGAGAGAAGCAATCCAGAGCTCCTCCGAGTCTACGTCTGCTCCAACAAGGACGTAACCTGGAGGTGCAGTCACCATAGCCTTCAGCTCAGATCCAACGCGGTTCTTTTTGGCGTTTGCAGCAGTAAGCCATGTACGTTCTACAGCACGGCGGGTAATTGTGCCCATCGGGATGATTTGCGGAAGGATAATACCGAGATCCGGTTGACCTTCTGAAGCAGTAACGCCGAGTTTTACATCGGACTCATAAACTACCATCTGAGACTTAATCCGTTCGCGAGCTGAGATCCAGTAGGAACACATGGCATTCATCTCCAAAGCTTCCAGAGCCAGTGGGTACTCTGAAGACAAAGTCTTAGTCTCGAAGTACTGGAGGTAGCCTTTTGCCAACGGAGCTACACATCGCGCCTGAGGCCCGTCTTTGTGGGGAATTTTAAAGTAGACGTGTGTTGTATCGTCTCGTAAATTCAAGTTTTTTTCTTCATCTTTCATGTTAACACGGACTACAGGGGTGCCTTCATACTTCTTTGCATCCTCGGGGGTAACGCAAAAAGTCCAGCCGAATTTGTCTGACCAGACCAAAGGGTATCCATCCCAGGACATTCGTAGGAGTAAAGGTGCAATTCGGGTACGTACTGTGAGGTTCATGGGACCTTTGGCTTTGGGATGCAGATCTTTGTACCATGTTGGCATGCCTGGCATCTTTTGATTGGCAACTGGTCGAGACGGTACCTTTACCACTCCTTGTTTCGTTATGCGGGCTTTCGTCATGCGGACTTCCTGGATCGTCCAGTCGAGTTGACTAAGCCATGGGTCGTCTTTGTATTTATCGAGATTGCCCTTGCTTGCTAATGCGGTATTGGCGAGTTCTATTAAGCGCTCGGAGACACCTGCGGCCAGCTTTTGATAGGTAGCTTCTGCATTGGCAATGTAGTTCTCCCAGGACCGGTTGACGGGGAGTGTAATGGAGGCGAGATGTCGCAAAGCTGCAAAGCTTACCGGGTGAGGGCAAACCTCCAGGAAGTGTGGCAGGACCGCCTTGTAGACTTTGTGTGAAATTGCAACATCGGCAGCGCAATAATCAAGAAGCATATCGAGCTTTTCTACTACCCCCTGTCTATCTAAAGTTCCAAAATGATCACGGACAGACTTGTCGATGGAAATGTCACAGTGAAATTTTGCAACGTCCCGTAAAGAATTGATGGAACTCCGGCCAACCCATAGTTCCTCCTCCTCCTCATTAATCTGGTGTTGCTCCAGCATGTTAGCCAGCTCGGGAGTTGCGACACCTGCAGCCAATTTCTCCATCTTCGCCTTGGATTTTGCATGCCTCATCCATGTTGGTCGCTGTTGTGAACACATTCCATTTACTGCAACATGTAGAGACATTGTATCCAGGAACGAATTCTTCGTCTGCTTGATGTTATATTCCTCCGCAATCCGTGCCCGATCGTATCCTATGTTATGTCCCACCACAATCCGCGGCTCCTCCGGATTCCCGAGTGGTATCAAATGCCGGTCCGACTCACTCTCTCCAAGTAGCCAAGGTGACAACCATGCGTACCACGCATTCCGGGATGCTGCACATGCCATAATTGCGAACGGCGACTGCTTATACAGCACTTCGACATCAAACACCAGCATCTTCTCGTCAGGATAATCCACCTTCTCCGTAGTTCGATCCGGGTTGTATTTCATCCATCCACTCTGCTTCTTCCATCTTTTCGGAGGTTCCGGTATAGCCACAGATGCAAACGCCTTTGCGTATTGTAAGAACGGCTCTGAAGCCTCTCTACCGAGCTTTTGGAAGTGCTCATCAAGAGTGTTACCCCGTAGTCGAGGAAGATCGAACGAGATCGGTGGCGAGTCATCGTTGTTTTTTCCGAAGAGGTCGTGTTGTTGAAGATGCTTTTTGGCGAGTTCGAAGAGCTCCAGGTCTGGCTCGGGGAGGTCGGAGGTAAAGAGCTGGCTGCGGACATGGTGGGGGAGTTGTTGCACGCCAATTAAATTTTCTCGGCGTTCCGAAGGTACTGGAATAAGCGTACAGCAACATTAGAAAGCCCACTTTGATTCGACGAAGGGGTGTACCAGAAAGTCTGAGGGCAGAGGTTGGTGTTTCGTCTGATTGGGGTTTCGTCGCAACACTTGCGAATCTCCGACAGCACACAGCGGGCGGTGACGCTGTAGCGCTAGACGATATTCGAGGAGAGAGGAGCAATTGCCGCGATTGCACTACACGTCTTGCAGTGCATAGCGAGGAAAGCATACTCTCGAAAGCGGATTGGAGTTCCTTGCAAGGTGAGGGGGGGTTGCGCTGTGGCGACGTTGATTTCGAGAAAAGAAATTCGACGTCAGGGAATTTATGACGCTTGTGCGACAAAGTTCCGCGGGTTCACTCAAAATGCACAACATATCGATACGCATGAAGAAAATTCAGTTCGAAAGATTCGGGATGTATAAATGTATGGCTTGGTCTCATTGATACATAATTGAAGCAACACAAATCACAGTAGAGATGACGTTCGTTTAAGTTGCGGCTCCCTCCCAATTAATCCTTACACAGACGGGAAGGCTAAGTGTTCCCCCGCTCTCACATTTTCGCCTCGCTCACAGGGCACTGTCGAACGACCCCAATAGTCTGTAGACGGCTATATATTACGCACGCGTTCAAAAGTCGTCTGACAGATATAGACAACAAGCTCATCACAAGAGTTGCTCAGGGCGTTCGGCAGGCTAAAGCACTGCGTCATTCTGCAGAACCGACGTGGTTCCAACCCTCTGTTCAGAAGCCAACACTGGAACCACGAATACCATGCATGCATTTGTGGTACACACCGCGAGGTTCAAACAAACCACAACTTTCAAGCTATGAACACCATAAGGTCTTAGCACCACCTCAATACGTAAAACAAGCACGCTGACATTGGCTGCAGTGATAAAGAAGGGAGATTTCGGCTGTTGTGATGAGAGCGAATGGTGATTGCGCAGTTGCGGGTTAGATGATGAAGTCCCTAATTTCGTGGCAATTAGAGTACAGGAATCCGGGCACCTTTTCAAACCCGATTATTTCCACAACGGACCTTCCATTATCAAAAATCACCAGCTTTAGTCCTACGTAGGTTTTACAAAGGTTTGACCTTCATAGGGAAAGTAGAGCCTTCATAATCGTAATTTAGTACAAAAGTAAAATCAAATAGTTTCAAAACAGTCTCGAATCAACCCCAGAATTCCTATTCGCAGGAGTGTACATCCTTCCATTCCATAACGGCCAAAGCCAAACCCGCAACGAAACCGCCCCTACCGCCCCTATAGTCTAATGATAATGTGCACAGCTGTTGCAATATAGCTGTTGCACACACGCGCACGTGTTCGTGGGACATTTATTCCGATGGTTGTTGCAATGCACCTGCGGCACAGACGTTGCGCATGTGACGCATTTATTCGTCTGATGGCTATTGCAATACACCTGTGGCACAGACACTGCGCACGTGATGCATTTACTCGTCTGAGGGGCACAGCTGGTGCAATACCGATTCGGCACATACGACGCACACGAGATGCATGTACTCGTCTGACCATCCACCACTAACCCACCAGAAAACTCCCCAAATTCAAACATAACATCCTTAAACTCCTGGACCTCCAACAGTTCATTGAGATGTACCCTTGTGGCCCGAATGAGCACATTGCGCACTTCATGGTCTCTAGTATTGGTCATGGAATACACCTCCTTGACGATGCCTGGGAAATCGGCGGTTACCCAATCATTGGAGAGTTTTGTATCGAGTTTCGTCGCCGCAATAGCTTTGAGGGCCGGAATTTCTAGCATATCGGCGAGGGCATGGACACGGCAGTGCTTCAAGGCGCCAAGATCATCCTCTACACAGTAACACGTCAGTAGCACACTTACACCCATTTCAGAGCTTAAATAGTGGAACAAACCCTCCCCGAGCGCCAGATTATTAGACTCATCACTGTAATTTCCAGTATAACAGTACTTCAGAATCCGCCAAACCGCGTGAGTGCTATGGTCCTCGATAGTGACAGTGTTATCTTTTGACTCGGCGAATCCAGATGCTTCATCTGTAGCTTTTTCGAAGAAGGATGTGCGGAGCTTCAAGATGTTCTGGTGGGCGTGGAATTTGGTATTGCCGACGGCAATCGTGAGGTCTGAGTGGCTTTTGGAATTGAAGAGTCTAGTGGGCTCGCATTTAGTCATGAAGCGATGTACTGAGAGGGATGCGGATCTCACTCTTCAAACTTTTTGAGGAATTCAAGTTGGTCGTAGGTCATGGTGATTGTTGCTTGCGTTTCAGTGTGGTGAAGAGCGCAAAAGATGAAGGTGAAGAGATATCAAGATTAATGAAGTGTCAAAACTGGCGGTAGTTTAGTGAAATCAATTGCCTGGGAATCTGCTCGTTGATGAATTGCAAGTTGAAGGTGACTCATTGTTGCGCTTTGTGCGGGGCAAGTGTTTGTTGTCTTGCACTTGCATCAATCCCAATCGAGGACCGGCCAACCAGAGCCTCCCGTCACAACCACCTCCATATCGCACCATTCGCCAGCATTGAAATCTTCCAATAGCACTAAGGGTAAACTAACTATCCGCCATGGAAACTCTGTGCAGGCACAAGTTAGTCGAGCAGACGCTTTTTCTCTACACCTTGTTGTACAGTACTAGTGAGCTAGATATGAGTACTGGCGTAAGAATGTTAGTTCGCATAATGTTTCAAAATGATACAAGCCTCTAAATAAATATCATATAAGAAGGCAGGTATCTCGTTGGGTCTTTTCTTCAGCCCGACACCACTCTATTAACAACTATGCCACACTCCAAAACTAGCCGTAACAATTGCTGCAAAAATGATACGTAGCATCCCTATTGCACGTGCACTTGCACTTGCCTTTACGTGAGGAGTTTTGAGGAGGTGGGGTCCTAACTACAACTAACAGCGCGGCTGAAAATTCCCCAAACTCTTCGATCACTTTTTTGAATTCCTCCACCTTTAGTAGTTCATCGATATGGTCCTTAGCTGCGCCAACCAAGGCACTTCGTATTTCCTTGTCTTGTTTGTTGGTCGTGGAATAGAGTTCCCTAACCATCGCCGGAAAATCTGCGGCGACCCAGTTTTTCAGCTGAATCTGCAGCTTCTTGGTGACAAGGACCTTGAGGTCGGGGGTATCTAGCATATCCGCGAGAGCGTAGACACGGGGGTGCTTTAACGATGGGTGGTCGTCCTCTATACTAAATTAACAACATATACAAGGTACCAGCACCGTAGGGGCTGGTTTCACGATTCTAGACGAACCTTCACTCAATTCCGTGTTTTTTCCGTCCTTATAATCGCCAGAATAGCAGTACGTCAAGAACCTCCAAACTGCATGAGCGCTATGCTCCTGGATGGTAACGACATTATCCTTTGCTTCAGAAAATCCGTTCGCAGGCTTCGTGGCATTGGTAAAGAAGGAAGTACGCAGCCCGATGAGAGCTTTGTGAACGTGAAATTTGGCAGTGGTTCCGGCGGTGATGGTCAGGTCTGATTGTGTCTCGGAGTTGAAGAGTCTGTTGGGGTATTAGTAGAGACCCTGGCGCGAGATATAGGAGCGGGGCAGAAACTCGTTGAGTTTGGCAAGAAACTTTAGCTTGGATTGATCGTCCGCCATGACTTCTGTAGCGTCAGATTTAGTCCTAGGCGGACGGAGCGAGCCCCGTTTGATGATGTAGCGCTGGATTCAGCTTACCGAATAGCTGCAGAAATCAGAAGTCTCTCTATTGATCTGTTACTGTTGATGTATTTGCGATTGTGTTGGCATTGGAGGTGGGGGCGGCTGGGTCGGTTGCTGTTCGTTCATATGATGGATCATATTTGCTGGGATGACACTGTAGGGCGACAGATTTGGAGTCTCGCATATTTCACGCCACATACATTCTACATTGAGTAATGAGGGCAATGGTCTTGTGGGTGCTCGCAACAATTCACTCCTGCACAACCGTTGAGAGTGAAGATACTCGCTCTCAGCGAGCTCCCTCGCAACTTTCCTTGGCATCGTGACCATCCTCATGAAGCCGCTTCATACGCCTGAGATTCGGACCAAGCGCTTCAGTGGCAGTGCAGCAGTACGAACCCATTTGGACCTCCAATCGAAAATTCGTCTAGCACTTTAAGGACATAACGAGACTCGCTAAGGTTCTCGGGGCGGGGATTCCGTAGCTGAGTGGGGATGCGATAACCTTAAGTACGTTACACATCTCGGACGTGCCGCACCCCCAGAAGCCAGCTTGTGAATAACACGTACCGACCGGAATGGGAAAAGCTATCGCAAATGATAGTGGGGTGGGGCCGCCGAGCCCATGGTGCTAGCATGTTCGGTGGAGTGTTGAATGGAGTATGCCGAAGACTGGTTGTAGAACTAAGCGCGAAAGCTTCCGTTTAGGCGTATATTAGGCGCTCGCACATGCGCTGCTTCTCTGCTTTTTCGTCTCCTGCAATGAAAAAAGATCTGGATACTCGGCGTTGCAGCTGCGTTGAGAACAAACATCAATCCCTAATCTGCTATCGCTAAGAGACGCTATGAAACCTTCAGCCGATCACTCAAATGAGCAACAGAGATCTCTTTAATGGCCTAGGAATCTTAGGATTACGGTGGTGGAAGTGAGAGTTCTAACGAGTCGGAGAAATTAACATACATGCGGGCGAACTAAAAGCTACATCTAGCGAGCAATGTGCAGGGGGTGGAGGAGATTCAGGAGAGGACTACGTGGATTAAGAGCAAGCTAGCCCATCCAGTTCGCGAACCGGTGGGTTCGCCAACGGGTCGAAGGATATGTGTATATCTAGAGCGAGAAGGGAAATCCGAGTCTTGGGTATTTATATTCACTGCGAGCTCGTGGCTATTCCATAGCTCGGTTGATAGCAATGGCTACAGCGACGAACAGACCCTCCAGTCATATCACAAAAACTACATCTACTCTCAACGACTTTCTCGACGATCTTCTCAACAACACTACCACTAACGACAACCACCAACGCCGCCGAAAACTCCCCAAACTCTTCCATTGCAGTTTTGAAATCTTCCATCAACAGCAACTCATCAATATGATTTTTCGATGTTGTGACCAACAAATCTCGGATTCCCCCATCCTGCATCGTGGTTGAAGAGTAAGTCTCCTTAACCATAGCTGGAAAGTCTGCCGCGACCCAGTTCGTTAACTGAGTCTTCAGCTTCTTTATTGCCAATTTTTTCAGTTTGGGAACGTCCAACATGTCAGCCAAAGCATGGACACGAGGGTGTTTTGCCGAGGGATGATCGTCTTCTAACTCTGATATTTCAGTAAGTGGACGGGCCAGGCTGCAACGATACTCCCACGATCACGGGAATTAAATTGATCCAACCTTCACCCATCGTCGGATTGCTCGATTCCTTGTACTCTCCCGTGTAACAGTACGTCAAAAACCTCCATACTGCATGAGAACTGTGTTCCTCGATTGCGACGACATTGCTTTGTGCCTCGGAAAAACCGTTCTGAGGATCAGTGGCCTTGCTAAAGAAGGAGGTGCGAAGCCCGATAATTGCTTTGTGGACGCGGAACTTTGTGTCGCCAGCGGTGATGGTCAGGTCGGAATAGTCTCCACTTTTGAGGAGACTGTCGTGTCCAGTTAGCGAGTTGTAATCTCTGGAAAATGATTGTGGCGTACCTTTCAAATTCGTTAAGAAATTCGATCCGGATCCAGGAGTCGTCCGCCATTGTTGATCCCAGGGCGCCCATGGCCCGTATATCCGGCATAAATCGTGTACGATTGGCGATAGATAAGGTAAGCAGAGTGTATGCTTAATTGTGTCTTTAAACTAGAACTGTGTGGTGGCCGTCTAGATAGTCTAGAAGCTGTAAGTTTTGTAGAGTTGTCTATGATTCAAAAGTGGACAAAGAATGATCTTTCGCAGAATCGATACTAGTCCAGCGATGTGTTGTCTGCCGACGTTGGAGCAAGTCAGGTGCGTGCCAGCCGAAATCGACCGATTGGGATCATTGCATGCATGATATAGCACACCAAGTTTGACAAGTCGTGTTGGCTCTTCTAGATAGTGTTTGGGCTCGAGTATTGGAGGGTCCCCTCTGCGTTCGGGCGAGCATTTGGGTAATCACTCATGTTGGGACTTAATTTTTTTGAACTTCGAAATCCTTTGAACGTATTACAGAGGCGGTTCTAATAAATTCCAATCACCGAAGTACTTAGTACCAAGCCACGAGCCACGCCCCATCATAATTTACAAAGTCACATCGCTGGAATGGTGCGATACAACTTTTCTGCTCGAAATGAGCGCCAGATGTTCGGTACCAGACGTCTTGGGACCAAACGCCCAGCGAATATGGGGTTCCAGGACCACGAGAAGGACCTTGAATGTAGCCGGTAGATTTGACCCAGGAATAACTGTCAAACACTAAGAGCGCATTTTGGAATTCGCAGATTTCAGGATCAAAGTGAGTATTTTGCAGTATCTCAGTCACCAAAAAAGAAAGTAACGGACCAAATGCCGCATCTGATCTAAAATGTGAATGCAAACTAAGCCAGTTAAATGGTACTGACCCTAGTACTACGGTCAATGAATTCACGTGAACCTGCTCTGACGACGTCTACAAACCTTACACTGCGGATAGTTATATATGCTCGCCACCATATCAGTCGCAAAATCCGGGTACTCAGAAAGCACCTCCTTGAAATCCTCATCCTTTACTAGCGCTTCCACATGTTGCCCCGTAGGCACAACCACCGTCTCTCGAATATGCTTATCGCGCGTACCAGTGGTAGAATAAACCCCCTGATTATCGCTGGATATGCTTCTACCTCGACCTGGTCCCTCTCAAACTGCTTTCGAAGCTTCTTCACAGCGAGGAGCTTGAGACTTTCTACCCCCAACATATCGGCCAGCGCATAAACTCGGGGGTGCACCAAATGTGTGTAACCATCATCTATCCATCTATTCAGCAAACGTTGGTGTTCCGCCTAGCGGTTACGGACAAACCTTCGTCTGTAGTTATCACTAGACAATCCGAATCTTCCGAGTAATTTCCGGTATAACAGTACGTCAAGAACCTCCAGACGGCGTAAGGACTGTGCTCCTAAAGAATAACAGTTTGCTCTTTCGATTCGACGAATCCATTCTCTGGTAGGGTGGCGTTAGCGAAGAAAGGGGTCCGTATTCCAAGAATGGCTTTATGGGCTTGGAATGTAACAGTTTGAACGCGTATAGTGATGTCAGAATGCTTCAAGCTATTGAGAAGTCTAATCCGCATCAGCTTGTGACTAATAATTCAGATAGTAAGCAATCAATACTCACTCCGCGAATGTATCAAGAAATTTTAGTCTAGTCTTGTCGGAGGCCATAGTTGATTTTGTGTTTTTATTGGGAAAGAAGATACCTAAACGCTTGACATGCAATGGACCACTCCAAAACGGCCAAAGAAAGCACCTCTTGGATATTAGGGCTGGACAGTGACGGATGCTCAGATCTCAGAGGTATGGGGGGTAACAAAAGGGTGGGGGAACTTTATGATTTAAGTACTTATAAAGACGAAAACACGATGCACATAGCCCTTAATACTTAAGTATGTAGCAGTCACTATCCCACTTTAGTCCAATTGACTACCAAAGTTTAATCGATATCACGATACCACTGAAATACAATTAAGCATAGACATGTGCACTCATTCATTCGGTATAGGTATCACACGGTTTTATACGATATTTTCGGCTGCCCGACACTCTCACCAGTCCACAAGAAGAAAGTGTTGTTACGTAACTGCATAAATTGAGTTTGAAAATGTACCACCGAATTATATATGAATATCAGTACTAGGTAGCTGGACAACAAAATGCCGAACCCCGCTGGTAGCAACTTTAATTACTATGATGGTAATGACCGCAAGTACCGCAATATAATAGGTTCATTTTAACTGCGCAAGCACATAAATTGCAATTCCGACTGAGGAAATCCATCACCAGCCCTCCCGAGAACTCGCCGTGCTCACTTAACACGGTCTTAAAGTCGTCATTTTCGGAAAGCTCCAAGAGATGATTCCGAGCAGCCTTGATCAACACGTTGCGAGCAGTCTTATCTTGGCTGTTTGTCGTTGAAAAGATCTCACCGACGATTTTGGGAAATTCCGCAGCCGCCCAATTCGTGCCCAGTCTGGACTCCATGTGGCTCGCTGCAAGGATCTTCAAGCCAGGAACATCCAGCATATCGGCCAGAGCATGCACTCTGGGGTGTCTCAGATATTCCGGATCATCTTCTAATCTCGGTGAATTAGATATATCAATGGGGTTTTTTTTATACATGGGTGCAACACACCTTCTCCCAACGCCAGCTCATTAGACTCTTCAGGGTAGTCTCCCGTGTAGCAGTACTTCAGAAACCTCCAAACTGAGTGTGCACTGTGTTCTTGGATGGTGACGACATTGTCTTTTGCCTCGGAGAACCCGCCAGGCTTTGTAGCATTCGCGAAAAACGGCGTTCGAATCTTCAAGAGGTTTTGGTGGACGCGAAACTTGGTTTCTCCGACAGCAACTGTGAGATCGGTGTAGGTGTCGGAATCGAAGAGTCTAGTTACTCCGGCCTGGTTTTAGCTGCGTTATCGGCCGTCAAGGGAGGTGTAAATACTCATCGATCTTGGAGAAAAACTCGAGTTTGGATTTGTCGTCTGCCATGGCGTAGCCTAGCTAGATCTACTCTAGCCTTCCTTATGAGTGAACTCCTAGTAAGTTCAAAGAAAGCTCTTATACCGCAGAAGATATCGTATTAGTGGCTAGTTGTCGGAGTCTCTAGGTTGTCGTTGCAGTAACACTCTTGTATTGAGCTTGGAGGTTTGATGGCACGATCGATCTGCGGCGGGGTTGCTGGATTGACGTCGCACAGTCCATCAGACCGGCGGCAGTTTAGGCAACTGGAATATTGATTGAGAAATCAGCACTTGACACATAAGCGTTTTATGCGCGCGTATTTTTTCGCGTGCGCTTCCGCCAAGTATCTAGATTTCCTCAGCTACCACTCGCACTTCAACTTTAAAACATTCAATAGACGTTCAGATTCCATTCCTCGACTAAGTGCAACTGTTAGTCTATATCCGCCTATTATGCTTGTAGGAAGATAATGGGGTGAGATGGTGGGGAAAGCAAATCTGGGGAGGTGTACGAGTACAAAAACCCGCCATCCAGCGACTTTTGAGAGCGCCGTGACTTCTTTACACCAGAAACACTGTACAGGTAGATCACGCGCCAGAATTGCACCCGGAAAATGTAACTTGAGGCTGGGATGGAGTTACACCTTACTACAATCTTGTCTTCTCTCCATCAATTTTCTTTCTTTCGGTCTTGTACTTCCAGGTGAAGCGAACCGTCACCGAATATTGTACTACTCACAGTGGTTCGGACACTGGCTGGTGCTGACAAGTATTTTTCAATCGGACGGTTGTTACTGACAGCTCTACACTGACCGGACATGATGAAACTTGGACCACCAGTGCACTCAGGCCTCTCTATTCCTTTGTTGAGAGGGTCCCCTTTCACGGGCATCGTCTTCCAATCTGTTTCTTTTCCTGCCAGAACAGGTGGTGTAAAGGGTGGATTTGCAGGGAGAAGAACTGTTCAGAATGCCCTTCGGCTTGTTAGAATGTACAATGTTGACAGACTTTAACCCACGGGACACTAGCCTACTAACGCTGACAAGTAATATCAGACTCGAGACCATTTGTTTAAGTGGTGTAAGAGATGGAAACGAGAACATAAGAGGCTCTGGAAGGATGGGCAAGAGGGGGAAGATGGGTTTGAAGGGGTTGAAAAAGTAATGAAAAAGCCAAAGATCCAGTTGCCAATGTCTCTTGTTTTTGCAGAAGAAAAATGTACTCCGGCGTTGTTGGATTTTCTTTTCCAAACAGATGTCGGTAGAGTTAGTGGAGTGGAGGAGGCGGACTCAGATCATGAGGAGTCGAGTGATGGGGGGGTGTAAAAGTTGATGTTGTTTTTTGGCGGTTTTTGTTTTGTTTTTGGAGAAGTAGGACTTGCGACTTTGCTTTTGTTTCTTTATGTTACAGGAGAAGCGGGGAGGAAATGTGTTAGGTATATGCAAGCGGTCGAATGCAATATGATTACAAACAAACAAACGCTGACAAGTACATAAAATTGTCCGACCGGACACCCCCATATGACTGCTGACGTCCGGACCACTGTGAGTAGTACAGTATAACCTATCGCAAGCCCAACCAGCTACCAGGTCAAAACAAGACATTGCATCACACGCAAAATACTGATTCAGCCGGGATTTGAACCCGGGTCGGGCGCAGAATTGCCGGTGGCAAGCGCCCATGATACCCCTACACTACTGAATCTTGCTTCCTCTTCCTCCAATTCTCCTCATGAAGCATTTCACCCACCAACCACCCAACTGTCCTTCATAATCAAACACACACACATACCCACATCCTTTATCCTCAACGTCATGCCTCAACTCTCTGGCACATTCAGAATGATGAAACCCAACCTTCAGGGCCCAATCAACCTCGCTAATGTCCCCATCTCTGAGGTTTCGGGCGTGATCCATAAACTCGAAGTCACGGATGTATACGACGAAGACACAATCTCGAACTATCTTCAGGTGCAGCGAACACTGAGGGGGCTTCGCCCGGAATGGATGCTGTAACTGTTCAACAAGCCCCACTCACGATCACTTTAAACCGTGAAACAATTGATTTCGGATACCACGTAATTTCATGTCTCGTTATCCTTTGCTGATAGTCTAGTCTCGTGCTAAGAGAAGTACAACATCTGGTGACGACCATGCCGTTGTCTCTAGTTGCTGCTTTATAGTTCCCAGCAACATCACGCTCTTTGTTTCCAGGTGCGCCGCCCTATCGGGGCCGTTTCAAGCATGGTCCGTCGAATTCCGCTGCACTGTTGAAATTCAAGACCTGGCGGTATGCCGTGAACGGGGCCTCAGGAACTTCCTGCAAGTTCCTGGCCAAGCCCGCGGGGACTTGGAGCGTCGTGCGCGAGCTGTGGCCGACCTCTTGCTTCGGACAAAGCACGTGAACCTAAGGATGTTTAGCACCATGTGTCGTTACTAGTTATCATGTGTTTTCTCTTACTAGGGTATCCTTGGCCATGTGTCCCGCCATCCCCACCAATAGTGCCTTCGTGTATTGCTCTGCCGTGAGGCTCTCGCCGAAACTTTCCTTGAGAAATTCAAGGATATTTTCATCGATGTAACAAGGAATGCGTGTGCGGTATTGTGGCGATAGGAGTAGTGAGCAGTAACACGGAGTCTCGCCATCCGATCATCAGGTAGTGTGAGGAGGAGGATGTCCTCGGAATCGGTTTTGATGTGAATTGGCTTGTTGTCGGCGGTGTTCAGCTTTCTGGTAAGCAGTTCGCCGAGATTGCCGGGGAAGTAAGCCTAATAGCAATAGCTGTCTACCGTCGTGGTGAAATCTGGTGCGTGTTAGTCGCTATCGACAGACAGGATGTCAGCGAATGTTTGCTTGGGAGTGAAGGGCGGCATTTCTCGATCAATGATCTAGAGCGCCAATTTCGCAAAGTCATCATTCGTCACAGGTGTACTGTTGCGAGTGGAGCTGGCTAGGGGTGAAGAAGACATAGTTATTGCAGCTGGGTTGTAAGAGAACTGTAAAGAGGGCGCAGATGTGAGGAATGACCACAACGCCCTTACCCCCGCCCCCATCCCCTTTACCTTCTCCACCACCATATCCTCCTCTAACCGTCTTCACCAGCTCCTCCGCACGTCCTCCAGTAAACACCTCTGCCCCTGCAACTCCTCAATAAGCTCTCTCTGATGCCCGGCCATCAATGCAGCATTCTCAATAACCACCAATCTCTTCCCCACCTCAGCGCATCCAGAATGCCGCATGCGATATCACTTCCGCGGCGCTAATATGCGTTGTCACGAGAGCAGGAAGTCAAATACCGAGATCTCTAGCTCATCGGTGGATGCAGAAGAAAGTGAGGACTGGAATTCGGGGTCGGAGAAGGTCGTATCATCCTGGATTGGTGGTCGGCGGAAGTTGTGGGCTTTGAGGCTGAAAGGAATGTGGGGGTGAGTGTGGCGAGGACGAGGGCACGGAATGGAGCGGTTGCGCCGACGGTTATGAGATGTGAGTTCGGTGGAGCCTATCGGGAAAAATGAGTTCGTGCCGAAGCGGAACTAGCCGTGCGAGGATTTTCCACTCATCCTGTGCTCAGTCTCGCTCAGACTTATTCGTCTCACTCAGATTTGTGTCCAGAATAATTCGTCTCGTTTGTACGGATACTCGATTTTTTAGTTCCAATTTCATGATCACGAAACATTCGTTAGACGATAATGTGGCATCTATTCTCTAACTATGTCTATCTATATATGTACATACGAACAATCTGGGCTTGCGGAGAACGGTACTCAAGTGCACTTGGAGACGGTACTTGGAGGTGAACTGAGAGACAGCATTTAGGGCGGTCGATCTGGACTGGTTGGAGACTGACAATCTGGGCTGGCTGGAGAAGGTCGATCTGGGCTTGTCAGGAGCCGAGACTCTGTTTAGGGGAGCTCGTAATCGTGAGGATGTAAAGAGAGGACTTGTGCTCGTAGAGAGCTGACTGGTAGGAACTGGCTGGAGACGGTCGATCTGGGCTGGCCAGGAGCTCAGCTGCTCAGGAGCTGGTCGAAGACGGTCGACCTGGGCAGGCTGGGAGCTTAGACTCCGTTAACTCGCAATCGTGGGGATGTAAGACTTAACCTGTGCTCTCAGAGAGCTGGGGGATGGTGGGGTGGCTGTGGGGGAGGAGAGTAGACAGCCGTGTAGTGGTGGCGTAGTGGGCTTGGAGGAAGGTTTGCACTGTAGAAGTTGCGGAAGTGATCTTTGGGCGACGATAGTTGTTGTGGTGAGGCTTGTTCAGATGATTCAGTCGACAAAGCCAAAGGAGAAGATGAAGAAGAGATAGTTTTGAGGCTGAGGCGGTAGTGGAGGAGGAAGGAGAGGGGTAGGGCGGTGTTTCGGGCTTTTCCTCTGAGCTTGCTATTAGACCGTAGTCATCGTTCGGAAAGAGTAGCAAATGATTGTGGTTGTAATTGTGAAAGATTTGGTTTTCGAAGTGGTTCCGGTAAACCATGAGACGGAAGATGGGGGTGAAGATAAAAGTGGCTTGTGCTCGTTTCTGTAGTGCGGTGCAGGTCTCTAGTTGAGGATCTTATGTGTGACGAAATCCTTAGAGCCTCACCCTTGCACCACTTCCAATCATGTCCACCTCCACCCTCCTAGTCCCCGCTCTACCTCTCGCCGTGACTCCAACCAGATTCTTCAATTCCCAACTACTCACCAAGTACTCATTCGGATGGGTCATAGTAACACAGGTGCAGGACCCGAGCGCTGCTTCTCCTTCTCCCTCTTCAATTCCTCCTTATGTGCGTACTCAAACACTCGATTATATGCCATATAATATTTTGTCGCCTCAACATCTTCTTTTACGCCTCTGAGGATAGCGAGGTCGGTTATAATTATCCATCTGCCGCGCGAAAGCACATTCAAATTGTCGAGTGAGAAGTGGCGATAGGGACAACCGTGAGCCTCCCGGTGGGTGCTCAAGTAAGACCTACTAGCAGGATTAGACATACGCTGAGTGAGAAGAGCGAAAGTCAGTTGCGTTAAGTTAGACAACGCGTTTGCCAAGACGACACGAAAATTCCGCATCACAGATATCACTCGACGCCAGAGTTTCAACCTTCAATGCGCGCTTTTTTTTTCGAAGCTTCATGATTTGTTTTCTCGTGCCCAGACGCTCTGCCCTAAGCTCGTACCTCACTAGTGCAGAAGCTAGCTGGCGTAGCGCATGAGTCGAAAATCCGAGCCTGCGAGGATTTGAGGCTCAACAGGCGCGCTACGCCAACCACCTAAGTCTGGGCACGAGAAAACATGATTGAAGAATCCAGATTAAATTTTATATGCAACGTTAGACCCATTTCCACGCTTGTAGTCAGTACAGGGGGGAAGTATATGCACTTTCGGGAGTGGCTCTCCGCTGCCAGTGCCACCAAAAAGATGGCGTCTGCACTGCTGTACTTTCCTCCTGATCGAGTACAACCGAAATGCCAAATGTTCTAATTCCAAAAACGCCAATATGTATCCCTCATGATTTATAAACCCATTTATCCCCGTTGAAAAGTCTATTCAACTCCAACACCAACCGGAAGCAATACACCGTCATGTCGTTCCTATTTTTAGAATCAGCAATGTATCACCCCTCAAGTGATTATCATGTCAACTTACTTCCGCATATGCTCTTCTACCCACTTTGCTCCCTGTTCTGCAATCTTCCTTGCCTCGTTATCATGGGGAACCTGCTCCACTTAGTTTTTACGTTCCCGTCTCGGGGCATGAAACTCACTCCTCCATCTGCCGTCCCCAAAAAGTATCCCAATATCCCCCACAAATCACCCAGCCCGACCGAAGCAGGCACATAATGCACCCACGGCACCATTCTCTGAACAAACCACTCTCTATAAACACTGCTTCTGATAGCCACACTCTGACTTGCCACTAGCGCCCTCCAGCGCCCACTAGGACCCCACCCATCCGAATCAATGACAAGTTTATTCTTCCACGCCTCCCCGAATGACTTCCTCGGTCCGAAGGGGAATATGGTGGGCAAATCACAGCCAAACATTTCGCACATTGTGATCTCGCAGAAGGTGATGTTGGTTAAAGCTTGTGCCATGGATCCAGGCTCAATGGTTCGGACTAGACGACCTGATTTAGATGCGCCAGTGAGCGTGACATTCACATTGAAGTGAACAGGGTTTGCGAGTGCGACCAGACGGTGGCGATGCATCTGTGATGTTAGATTCCAGCCATGCGGGAAGGAGTTAGATACTAACACTGCCATAATATTTGTCTCCATGCCCACCACCGCTTGGCTCTCCGCGCCAGTAAATAGCAGGATGCATTTGGTCCCAGGGGATTCCATCGCGAGGATTGTATTCATACGAGCCATCTTCGTCCCACTGGTATCGTGAGGGAATGGGGATGTCGCTGAACGCGCTTGGTCTTCCGTAAGAGAGCATCGGAAAGAGGCCTCTCGTTGTTGACTGGGTACCTCTAAAGACACCATGGACCTAGATGCCAACAGTTAGCGACGTCATTCCATCTGAGAAGAGAGACTGACCGTCATCAACTCCGGACGTACACACATGTCATTATCAACATTTGGGTCCACCACAAAGTCAGGATTCCTCCCCTCCCCATCAAGACCGCCGCCAACCGCACCAACAACCTCCTCGATTCCAAACTCGAATCTGGTGTTCATTCCCCTCTTTGCAAGATTACTACCTTCTCCGCAAGCCTTCACCAGATCGTTGGCCAAGGTCCGTGACCCTCTCTCATGTTCATGAAACAAGTCCCTAGGCGTATACGTCTTCTTCGTGTTCTTCAGCGCATCCGTTCCCCACACTGAATCATCCCCTCCCACAATCCTAGCCTCGGCTAGCTCGTTTACTGGTATCATAAAAGAGGGCCATTGTGCTATTTTTCCCTTCAGGATATCCGTGACAGGCTCCAACATCTCCAAGAGGCCTGCGGTTCTGTAGCCACCATCGTGTGGTATTATCTCCGAGTCCTCGTCTATCTTTATGTTGCTTTTGGTCTTCGTCTTCTCCGGATCCTCAACATACGTAAACACATCCTCCCCACCGACAGCCAACCCGCCCAACGAATGATGGAATCCATGCCTGAGCAGTAACTCCGCCCTCCTCCTGACTTCTTTTGGGCCGATCTTCCGTAATGGTCCGAGTGCTATCATCAATTCGTCGTATTCGTCGACCAACACATGTTTTTCCTTCTTGGCGTATTCAAACCACAAGTCAAAGCCATCTGGAGGTGCCATACCGTAGCGACGTTTGTATTCCTTAACCGCTGCCGAGAGTGTCTGAGATTGTTTCTTCAGCATCGAGTTCCATTTCGTCTGTCCCGAGGACATGAGAACGGGGATCGGATGCGCAAGGCTCTGAGCGGTACTTCCGGCATTCTGATTCTTCAACGGTGGTATTGTCGTCGACGGCGTCTTATCGGAAGAATACTTATTCGTCGCTGTGGGAATATAGAGGCGGGAGATATCCGAATTACTGAAGTTGTCGAAAGTGTACACCAATACGACGGCAGTAGCTATGCCGGCCAGCAGGAACCGTTTCCTCGGTAGCCCGAGCAAGCGAATGAGAGCGGCCCAAGACCATTGATGGGACTTTTGGATCATTGTGCTAATAGCGAAATTCCCATATTCTCAGCAGAGCCAAGAGAAATTTGAGAGAGAGGGGGGAAGAATGAAGAAAAATATATCCAATTTCGCTGCTTCTTTTTGTTAGGCCGCGCGTCCGGGACTCAACCGTAAACGGTGCTGATTACTGGATAGGTAAGAGTACATGGCTTGCTGTAGCTTACGCTACCTGTGGAGGCGATCACTGAGGTCCATTGCATTGCAGCACGTCAAAGTGGCACAAGCCTAGCTAGCACAGACCCCAGCATGCGCACAATGAAGACTGGATCCCTACTTTTAGATCATGGATCTACATGCCAGCGGTGACGTACGAGACAAGTCAAGTACTCTCACGCGGCATTTACAATTGGTTAATATTTCTTGTCACACGTTGAACAGCCTCTCTGCGGGGCGGGCGACTATCTTGAGAATGGCGGGCGGACGACTGGGGTCCTCCCAGGCAGCAATTAATCTCAAAGTGAGATCCATATCAGCCGTAATACCCGGAACACAGCAAATCGTATGGTAAACAATTCGTCCCAGGTTTTGAGCGTGTTATGTTCCAGACTCCGATCTATGGAAGTAGCAGTTCACTTCACGTGAACACAATCGCGATCCAACCAACTGCGGTTGCAGAAGCAGAGAAAGTCGTCGTCAGCAGCCTTGAAATGATACCGGCGAATGCGGCACTTGCACTTAACAAAAAAAGCACTCGCGTCTGTACCCAGTAGAAGCGCTGGAAAATTGCGACTCGTGGTAAATCGCTTGGCTGCATGAACCGAGAAAGCTTGAAGAAGCTTGAACTTTATTTTTCCGTAGTAGCCCAAGAAGGCTGCGATCACCTCACCGGCGACTCCTGACAGATATTGTCCTTTTATTTCTTGAATCCACCTGAAGAATCGTCTCCAGTTCCTTCAACTCACTCTCCTCTTTGTCCACCCTGATGCTCATTGTTGGTGTGTAAAGCAATGCCAACGATAGCTCTAAAAATAGCGATGCTTGTTGTCTCGGAAACGGCTCGGAGTTTTGGGGCTGAAGTAGACTGTCAGGGCGTGCGTTCAGCTTTATCGGGCTCTATATTCCGGACTCTACTCTACAAGATACCAGTTAGAGCGCTATATCCGTGAAAGTTGTCATTAATTATTAGGGGTTCACATGCGGCGAAAAAACACTGTCACAGCTGTACTACTATCACAGACAAAAGTTTGGCACAACTCCACTATTTTTATTCAGTTTCTCGAGCCATAGATGAAATGGTGAGGTTTAGTACTGTCCTAATCTCGCATACTAGCTATGGGAAGGTGCTGTCCGCACAAACTAAGTTAGTTCAACAGCCGCCACAAAATTTCTGCATAGCACGAATCATCCGGATTGCGTGAGTTGGGGGTTTCAGGAAGCATATAGGGGCAATATCATTCGTTCTCTGGCGGCTTTTTCCGACGACGAGTGCTCTGTGGACGGACACCATTATCCGATCACAGCTAGACCGCGAACCAGATCGCGGAAACCACTTGAATCTGTTTGTTGAGACATGGACATTGAAGTCCCCACTAATTATTGAACGAAATGCATATGAATCCGCGGATTTCTCCGTCATTCATGCGGTCGTTACTCGGTTGAGATGTGACGAAAACTCGAGCATTAGTTCGTTGAACTGCATGATTCCGGATCCCTCATCACATGCATGTTCCGGTTGGATTTCGTCTGTATTCAATCTCCTGCATCTTTTCAGCTTCTCCATAAGGCTCCAGGAGGAAAATATCGCAACCCGATTGAGTTCATCCACTGATCTTCCCCGCCGATTGCACCCCGGTTAAGGAGGGGATGTCCCACCTACCCAGTATATTCTAACAAAAGGAACAAACTATGCGACACCGTGCCTGAAATTGCCTTGTATAACCTCTCGCAGCAGCTTTGTTCCCCACCACTACAAGGCTACAAACTCGCCAGAAGATTGGCTGCATCTTTCCTGTCACTAACATCACGCCTTGCAAAACGTGTGTTGTTGTCCCTCCATGCCTGAAATAACTAGCCAATACCCGGAACGGAGCAATTAATTTCCAGTGCACCCCTGAACCCCACGATAAAGATCCCACTGCTGGCGGCGAGATGCTCGCTGCCTGGCGAACTGCCGGTGTCTGAACCCCTGTGCTGGGTATGCGCGCGCATCGCATGCGTATGTATAACAAACAGGCGAGCAACGTTGCCAGATCTGCCAGCCATGGGCCGAACCTTAACGTAGACGAATTCTCCGGCGCTGATCATGAACTGCTACTATATAGCACTGACATGAATCCCTCGGCGAGAGATTAAATTAGATGGATAGAGTACGTACAATGGAACAATATCCTTAAAACACATTGAGCCTCGGAAGCATTCTGAAGTACTACTAATATATCATTAGCATGGATTTCCCAGCGAGCGATTAAATGGGTATGCAAATAGATCTCAGAACACTGCTGCTGAAGAAACTCTCCAGCGCTGTACCGGACTCTGCGGATGTAACGTTAGGCGTTGACGCGCTGTTTGTTGCACGAAATATAGCAAATGTAGAGTACTCTACTGCTCAATAGTGCTATCTGGTATTCTAATTGATTGCACCTATATTCCTGCGGGTTATTCCACCGCTCCTTCAAGTTCAATAGCATACGCCCAAGTAGCAAACCCACTTCAAGCAGGTATGTAGTCAGACCCGTATATGTGTCATTCCATGCATCACCCCACCCGAGAGTGTGCACAAATCTTTCTGTCAGGTACCGGAAGTGTATCATCCGCAAAGCATGGTACGGTACTATATCACTCGCATGGAAATCCCAGCGAGCGACTTGAGTATCCTCAGAATACAACGTCAACCCTGCAACCAACGTACCGAGTGGCGAGATCTTCCTGCAGCTGCGCGCGCTGCATTCCACGACTTTCCGTTTTCCCTTTCCTGCCCCTTACTCACTCCGCTGCAATATTAATATTCTTCTTCATCGCTTTCGGAGTATTCCTTATCCGATTCTATTTATCTCCATCCTCGCATTATCCTTCGTGGATTCTAGATTCGAGTTGCGTTGCACAGCAGAGAGAAGTCGTAGCACCTAGTTACTTATATGCAGCGGTAGAGGAGGTGGATTGTATTTGCAGGGAGAGAATACTGTTTATCGTGCTCACCGGAGAGCATCTACCGCTCCGCTAACACTTTTCCTTTACGGAGCCTATACATTCCCCTCCGGTATCTACCGTAACCCCCGGAGAAGCGGGATTGACTGATGTGTCTTTGAATCATAAAGTATCAAGAAGCATTCGTACCTATGCTAGCAGGGTTCCCGTGGTTTAACCTAATCCTGGCCCCCACCAACTTCAACACCGGTATCCTAAGCATGAGCATCTTCACCGGAATCCGTCCACCGGTAGCTCGATTAACATTCTTTGGCGAGGCTACATCTCGATAAACGCTTGGTACGCTTTTATTGGGTTAACTATAACAACTAATTCCTACCGATTTTAGCAGTGACAGTGCTAGATGGAATCTAAATTGGAGGCGCGGTAGTCGGTTTTCTTGCGGGTACAAGTTGAAGTTTTGCTGCATTCTTTGTTCAAAACACATCCGATCCCCGCAATGAGAAAGGTGTATACATTACCCCCGCAAATAGCCAGGGCCAGCTGATGACCCCTATGAGAAGCACGAAAGAGAAACAGTCGGATCTGGGGTTTGAAAATAGAAGACTAGTACATACACTCGGAACACCACCGAAAACAATACCTATCTATCTGCAAGTCTGAAATCTAACCGCAAAAGTAACATCAGAAAATGCAAGACATAACGCCGTAATCCGAAAAACTATCAGTATTGATCAATTAAAAGACTCTTCCCAAGTCCATTAATCTACCAAGAACAAGGTGGTATATTTCTGGAAACACCTCACCACCGAGCAAAAACAAGAATCCACCGAGATAAGTGAAGGATTTTACCTAGACTGTTATTTAAGCCAATTATTTTCGGCGAGGGGATCCCGGGAGAGACTTTCCTTACGTATTCAATGAGACGAGATTTCCTGGACCTTCTCAACCTCGCTTCATTCCGTGGCCAATACTAATAAATGATGATATGTCCCTGCATTTAGAGATGACTTTGACGTCTGATACATTACGGGATTGGAATTCATAAGCCCCCATGTTGTATGCTGATGGCAATACAAGCGCAAATGCTAGTGATGATTGGAACATAATCTCCTAGTGCTCTGGGAATATGCTCGATTAAATGCAGTCGTCATGAACGTGGGGAATCTTGTAGGTTTGAGAACGTACACCTTCTAGAGTTCCGGATCTCGAGCGGTAGTGCAACTATGAATAAGTGGGGTAAGTGACACACTTTTATCCATGTACACTACCCAGGCAGAACAGCGGCTTCCACTGCATGTGACAAGAGAGTCAAAGGCTTATCTCGAGATGACAAATCGCTGATCTCAAGATACCCCGTTGTCTCATCTGCAGCTGGGCCTCGCTACGAGAGCGAAAACGGCCGTTTCAAGCTAAAGAAACGGAGTGCTCAAAAATGCCACTTAGTGGTGGCAAAGCAGCTCGCTAGTACAAGTCCATGTGAAGCTTGTCGCGAGGCGGGCTAGTGAGTCCACTAGCATGCCCACTGGCCTGGAACGAGATCATTGATCGCGGGGTCCCTCGGATCGATGATCCTTATGGCTGCTGTGGGGATGGAGGGTGCATCTCCCAAGATCAAATACCGCTAACTCCTCCACTCCCATTTCATGTATCAATATAGATTTCTAGCTAGCACAGTCAGGTATATAGCGGAACGATCTAGATCTATATATCCACACTTCTGAAGCTTCATATATCATCACTCTGGTCCGAAAAGCCAGGGATGTTGTATACATTTAGATCACCAGCTTTTGTCAGACATACGGGCTTATGGGATACGCCTGGATATAGATAGATGTATGCGCACGTATGTATACACGGGCTACCGTATATATGGCCTCGTCTGACCTCATCGGTACGATAGACAATTAAGTATCATTTCAACAAAGCATATCTTGACTCGGTCATCCGCAGCACCAGGGGCCGAGGGAGACATGTATGTAGACAGGTCTTCGGCCCCGGTTCACTGGACACTCGATGCAAGCTGCACGCGAAACCGAGCACATACTAAAGAAACCGCAGGCAAGACAGGCGACGATGTATTTGCTAGAAATGAGAGAGCTGTAACAGCATGATGAAGAATGTAACGAAGTCGACTACTCTAGAGATATATCGTATTCCAATTGCTCGTAATACGTATCAGGGGAACAGTGCACCGTCACTTCTATGACCGTGAGTATGGAGATATACTTAAGCTCGGTTTTGGATCACCCAACCTATAGGACTCTGTTCCTCAAGGGCAAGATATTGCAACATCAAAAGTCTGTATGTATCCAATGCGTTACCTCATCGCGTCCAAACGAATCATCAACACGCGCCGCCATCACCATCCTCACAAATTAACGAATTTACCTTGCTCATATAAAAGAGTATACGACGGAAACCAAAAATAAGAATAAAGGGGACCGGAAACGATCTTCGTTGTACCATCCTTCGTATGAAGAGTTTCTGCGCGACCGCATCGCCGATTTGGCTTGTTAATCTTCGGCTTCGTGTACTTAGCTGATTTGGTAGCGGTCGTTCTGCTAAAGCGTGCAACCCTCGCTGAGTAAAGGACCTTACTCCCATGGTTAATGAATGCAAGAAAAAACTTGTCGCGCAATTTTGTAAAACATAGCGACGGACATCTTGTACTTGTTTTGTATGTGTTCCGACCCATACGCCAAATTTTCCCATTAGCCAACAGGTCGACCGATATGCCAAATTGTCAGCTTGGTGAATAGGTCAACCTATACACCAACTGAGGATACTGACCGATGTGCCAAGTAGGAGGTTGGGAGGAGTTTAGGGAAGCGCAATAAAGCACCATATTTTTTCAACTGTTGAACTTCTACATCACCCTACTTCATTATTGTGTCTATTCTACTTCTCTATCACTGTGTCTATCCTATCCTCTTCTTCCAACTCCACCAAAAATTTCCTCGCCTACAACAATGACTTCCTTGACTTCCGCTTCTATGTTTACAAGAAGAATCAAGTTCAGTGTTCAGTGCAGTCACGCTGAAGAGTATGATTGGAAATTTATTACCACTTACCACCTGGACTAAAACTTCCTTGGTAAACCGAACCCTGGGCCTAGAGCGAGCTAAGGTAGCTGGCGGACTGAGTGCAAGTAAGAGAACCAATACAACAGTTGGAGAACAAAGTACAGCAAGAGTGACAAGGGGATGACATATGCAGGGGGAGGAGGAAGAATAGGTTGAGCGGTTGGCTGGGAGTGTATACTAGTAATTTGGCGGAAGGAATTAGCATGGTGAACTTGGTACACCAGTTGACCCATACACCAAATTTCCCGGTTGGCCACTGGGCTGATTCATATGCCAAATCTTCCCATTGGCCAATAGGTTATTCTGTACACCAAAAGGTTGACCGCTTTGCCAATCGGTCGACCTGTTGGCCAACGAGAAAATTTGGCGTATGGGTCGGAACATATGTCTGAGAGCTTGGAGGCCTCATCCGCAGGCCATTCGCTGGTGGTGCTCAATTTATTATTTTTCTTAGTTTAGTGATGCGATGGGTCGTTGTTATTGGGCGTGATCTCACGATGTGTAGTACGCGGCCGCGCAACAAAGGTGTGAATTATAAAAGTACAAGTTGAATCCCGCCAGAAAGTGCTGAAAGACTGAATCAGAGAAAACACGAGGGATGGTGGGGATGCCGAGCTCGTTCAAATGATGTGAGATCTGTGCCAGTCTCATGCTGCCTACTCCAAAGGCGTAGTATTCGGCATCGGTCGTGGACTGGGCAGTCGAATTCTGCTTTCTCAATCTCCAATCGACCGCTCTTCTGAAGGTGATGACCAGTCCACTCGTCGATTTATAGTCATCAGGGCATCCAGCATAATCCGAATCGACATAACACTTAAGTTCGCTTTCTCCTCCGAGTGTGCCTTCTCCAAGTGCACATACTCCTCCGAAACGCAGTCGCCAATCCTTTGTGCCGTTGAGATACCGAAACACGCGCTTGAGAGCTACCATATACTCGTTGCTCGGGTCGTGATTGTACCGGCTGAGAACCCCGATGGCAAATGCGATATCGGGCCGAGTCGTGGTCATCGCGTACATAAGGCTTCCGATCATCGATTGGTAAGTAGTCGGATCGCAGGCTTCTTCACCCAACTCGGGCTTTCTCTTGTGAAGCTTCATCGCCATTGGTGTAGCAACCGGTTTGGACTCATCCATATTGAATTTCGTCAAGATCGTCCGAATGTAGCTATGCTGATGGAAGTCGGTTGTGCGATGCTCCCGATTGCGTTCGATGTTCATGCCGAGATAGAAAGAAACACTCCTGAGATCGTGCGTCCGGAACCTCTTCATCTGACTCTTGATCTGCACAATCAAGCCATCACCGGCAACGATAAGAAGATCATCAACGCACAGAACGACCGCCACACACATCGCGCAACAGTTGTATTTGATGTTGGTAGAGGCAGAAAGAATGAGAGAAGATAACACGTGGTAGGTAGATGGGCATTTAAGGCGTCGGTGAATGCATGGAGTATGGCTTCCTTACGTCGATCAGTTAACGTGTTTTGCCGTAACGAGAATATCTCCTTCACACTAATTGGGGTGCACTCCCGAGGACCAGAGTGCTTCAACCAGCTCTGTGCATTGTCGGTAGTTGTCAGTGGGCGTGATACAATTTGGTACTCTGAGCCGGATGTAGAGGTAGCAGGGAATTAAGATTTGCGACGGGATGAAGATTTAGCGACGAGGCGGAGCGAGAAGAGGCTTAATTAATCAGTTAGTCTAATTAATAAATAATTGAAGGAAGTGATTGTTAGATACTAACGTTCGGCAGAGGCAGGAGTAGGACCACTATTGAAGGAAGCCCACGGAACCAGATACAGCAAGGCTAACGGTCACAGTAGCATCAAAAATTAGTCCGTAGTCTCGATTAGACGCCCACCCAACAAATTGCTGTATGTATTCGGAGCAGTGGGAAAAAAGCGTCTGACCGAGACTAGGTAGAACGCATCTTTAAGAGAGTCCGTTTTGCCAGCTTGTTTTCGGTCCGGGTTTCTGTGCTATCCATACCGGCAAAACTGTCTGAGGCGGTTTGGATATCGTTGCAACAGTTTCGACACCGCAAGAATTGTGAAAGTTGGAATTCTAAACGAGTACTGTAAAGACCCTAGCGTGGCGTGCGCATGGCTTTCGAAGAACTGAGGCTGGAACTCTGAACAAGCAATCGGCCGTCGGTGTACCTTGATGGGCTCTGTAGCGAGTTAGAAGATGTTTGACAATGGATGATGCGCCGACTTACAGTAGTACTCGTGGTTCGATCTCATCAAAGTTACCGACGGTTTGTACCGTGGTCGAACAGCATGCCCAGTGGGCTCTATTGTGGCGAGTAAGGATTAAAAATTTTGATGTTCGGTATGCCCTGGTGGGCTCTAACGTCGAGGGTAGCGGGTTAAAGATATTTTAATGGAAATGATGGGCGAAGAGCCTTGTAAATGAAGCCGGTTGGGTGGGGGCATGCCCTAAAGTCAAGACGGGTTTGATAACAAAGATCAATGCCAACCTTTCTAGAAACGGGAGATCCTGTGGTCGTTCACCCATGTATGTACATATAAACATCCTTAGCTTCAGCTCTCAATCTATGAATTCCAACATCCGGTAGTTTCTCATATATCACCACACTTCGTCATACAAGCCTCGCAGTAATCGTAACTCTTCGAAATCGCCCACACGTGCTCGAGCCAGTCCACATGAACCGGCAACCGTGATGAACGAACAAACACAAGACACACTCTACTGTATTCGTTCCGCTCCTCCTCTCCCTTTCACAGACCCCCACCCTCCAGGACCTCCTTATCATCTCCCTCACGCTTGTTGTTCGCTAGGGTTAGGTCTCGCTGCACCCCACATTTTGAGCCTCCTACTCAAACTTTTTTTCCCGCCCTCATCAGCACCATGCGCCCTCGCCCTGCAGGCCAAACCCGCACCCTCGCAAAAGCCCTGGACGCGAAAGTCCTCTCTCTCGTACGCCAATTCGTATCCGAACAAGCCTCCGACTCTCCCACCCTACAACTACGGGTATCCGCAATCCACGCCTTCGTCTCTGGTGACCCCTCCCTTACCCGCCACAAGAAACAGACCCTCAATACTGCGATCGAGCGCGCGCTCGATGTCATCCGTGACGAAGACGAAGACGATGAGGAACTGGATAGCGAGTTTGAGTTGGGGGAGGAGGGGGGTGGGGCCATGATGATCCCCGATGAGAAGCAGAGTAATGCGGTCAATAGGAGGATTACGGATATGTGGGGCGTTAACTCGGGGGGGAATGATGCGGGAAATGCGAGTGTACCGCAGACGCCGGGACAGCCCGTGGGTATAGGCGGCGGTGTTAGTGTTCCTGCGCCGGCACTGCCCGCGTCGCCGAAACGGAAGCGGAAGGAGAAGGGAGATGAGGGGCGGGCGAAACGGGTGAAAGGTTAGTTGTCGGTCACTAGATCTTCATCAACGGTATAATGACTTGCGCAGCAGACAAAGAGAACCGCGACCCACCCAAAAACCTTCTCCTGAAAGATCTCGGGGGTATCGACGAAGCCGTCAACCAGCTACTCGAGTTTGTTGCTTTCCCATTGATGCACCCCGAGGTCTACGAGTTTACAGGCGTGCCGATACCGCGCGGAGTCTTGCTGCACGGTCCTCCAGGGTGTGGGAAGACGCTACTAGCGAATGCGCTGGCGGGAGAGCTCGGGTTGCCGTTCTTGTCGATTTCAGCGCCGTCAATAGTATCAGGCATGTCCGGGGAGAGCGAAAAGAAAGTCCGCGAGCTCTTCGACGAGGCGAGAGAGAAGGCGCCGTGTCTGATGTTTCTCGACGAGATCGATGCTATCACGCCGAAACGCGAGAGCGCACAGAGGGAAATGGAACGGCGGATTGTGGCGCAGATGTTGACGTGTATGGACGGTACGTATGATCTCCACTATGCATTGATTTCTGCGACACAGACTGACAGGTGCAGACTTGAGACCGGAAAATAACGAAGGAAAACCGGTATTGATTATTGGAGCAACCAATCGGCCAGATAGTCTTGACCCCGCACTTCGAAGAGCGGGAAGGTTTGAGAAGGAGATATGTTTGACGGTTCCAGACGAAGAGGCACGAGAAAACATCCTTCGGGTTCTATGCAAGAAGCTGCGATTATCCGGAGACTTCGACTTCCGCGCCTTGGCTAAGAAGACGCCTGGATTTGTTGGAGCAGACCTCAGTGCCCTCACCGCAGAGGCAGGTCGTGCAGCTATCAACAGAATATTCCAGACTCTAAAGAGCCCTCCAACAGAACCCGATCAACCGCCACCAGAAAGCATCACCAACAGCGATGCCGACGAAGACACAGCAATGGATGTTGATATTCCTCCACCCCCTAACACCAACACCACCCTTACAACCGTAGAAGTTCACCAGCCTACAAGCCTAATCCAAAACTTCCTCGCCGCCTACCCGTCCAAATTAACAGAATCACAACTCTCCCCCCTCACAATAACAAACACTGACTTCCTCGTCGCCATCCCCAAAATCCAGCCCTCCTCAAAACGTGAAGGCTTCGCAACAGTGCCGGACGTAACCTGGGACGCGATCGGCGCCCTCCAAAGTATCCGTCAAGAACTCCAAATGTCAATAGTCCTACCAATCCAAGATCCCGCCCTCTTCGCCACCGTCGGCCTCAACAAGCCCATCGGCGTCCTCCTCTGGGGCCCCCCCGGCTGTGGAAAAACACTTCTGGCAAAAGCAGTCGCAAACGAATCCCACGCAAACTTCATATCCGTCAAAGGCCCTGAGCTGCTGAATAAATACGTTGGCGAGTCGGAGCGCGCAGTGCGCCAAGTCTTTTCCCGCGCACGCGCAAGCAAACCATGCGTCATCTTCTTCGACGAGCTCGACGCCCTCGTCCCCCGCCGCGACGACTCCCTCTCCGAATCCTCAGCACGCGTCGTAAATACACTACTAACAGAACTCGATGGCCTCGACGACCGCAACGGCGTCTACGTCGTCGCTGCCACGAACCGGCCCGACGTCATCGATCCTGCCATGCTACGCCCTGGGCGGCTGGATAAGCCGCTACTCGTTGACCTACCAACTGACGACGAGCGCTTTGAGATTTTGAAGACGATTTCTCGCGCCTCACCGCTGGCCGCAGAAGTGGATCTTGAGAAGGTGGCGAGGGATAAACGTGCGGATTGTTTCTCAGGTGCGGATCTGAATGCATTGCTTAGAGAGGCGACGACGGCTGCGCTTAGGAGGGTGGTGTTTCAGGAGGGTATGCCGGTGATTAAGGAACGGGCGAGGGGGGAGGAGGTGAAGGTTTGGGTGCGGATGGAGGATTTTGAGGGGGCGTTTGGAAAGGTGCGCCCGAGTGTGTCGAGAGAGCAGAGGGCGGGGTATAGACAGTTGGCGACGAAGTTTGGGGTGCATCATAAGTGAGAGGGATGCGGTTGATGTGAGATTTTGGTGGGTTGAAAGGTGTGAGATGGTGAGTAAGTATGGTTTCTTGGGGATGTTGGATGGGGTGAAGGATGGAGACTGGTTTAGAGCTGGCCAAGTGTTTGTATTTGTACAAGCGAGTCCATATTGATCTGTTTAGAATGTTATGAATATGGAGGTACAAAACTATTCGCTGGATACTTGCGGATATCTAGATAATGGGAATAGATTTTGAGATAGTCGGGTATCGAATATGAAGCAATTGAGGAGCAGAGATTCAGAAACCCAATTCCTTCTTAAGGTCCTCCTTATATACGCATCCGCCTTAAACTCCTGATGCCCTCATGATCTGCTCTCCATACATCCATCACTACTACCCAGATCTCGTTTCGCCAACTCCGTTATCCCCTACAAGCTCAATAACCTTCAATTCGTGTCCTTTCTCTTTTGGGCATAGTTATGAGTAAGTATCCTTTCTCTTTTGGGTATAGTTATGAGTAAGTATCCTTTCCTTTCGGGTATTGTGAGTAAAAGAGTAACATCAGAAGTCCAGCCAGCCAATCAAATTCTTTGCCACACGACGACCTTTTACTCACACTATACCTGAAAGGAAAGGGATACGAATTGAAGGATACCGATCGTGTAGGGGATAACCGTATCTTGTATTATCTATTCCAACAAAACGGTTCCATGGACCGGCTCCGAGACGATGATGTGCATACCGACAAACCAATAACGTGACCAACCTTTCATCCCCGACCAACCTATAAAGCAGGAGGTGCTAAGTTACCTCCAGTATGACACTGTTTTCGTCGGAGGAAGAGGTGAGAATGTCAGACGCCCGCGGATGCCGGAAATGTATTTGATTTACCGCTACCGATATATTTCCTAAATTACGTACCGGAATTATGTGGTGAGTCGTGGGATACAATTTTCGTGTAAATCCAGCGCATATCCTCTGCGTTTACTGCACTATTCCCCCCCCCCCCCTAGGACACTAATGGAAATTGGAGGAAATTGTGGTAATGTTTTGGAATCTGGATTCCATGGTGTTGAGCTTTCCAAGACGGTTTGGGATCGCATTTTTATCGATACCGGCAAGGTTTACTACCTTTGACTTAGTTTTGATTTATGAAGGCGATTGTCGTGATATACCATTGTGATGATTGGAAGTTGTGGGCCTATTGGAAGAAATTGTATTCACCTTAACTACAATTGGCTGCATTTTCTAGCAATCTCCTTGGCTTAACAACGATAGCTTTTTTCTTGATGTGAATTCTCTGACGGTTCTTACATTTACCTCTGTAAAACAACCCGGAAAATGTGGTCAGTGTTGTCCCAGCCCAGCCTCTAGTGAGTGGTGTTGCCATTCGTACTCGGGGCAGGCAATAAAGATTCGAACGCTCCTGTCCCGGCAGGATCTGGCAATACCACATGCAACTTTGGGTAAAGTGCGAGTTGAATTCCACCAGAAACATCATAGCTGACTTCTGACTTAGCCTCTCCGCATCTTTTTTGCCTGACTTAAACCTCTATGTACGTACAATTTCCTACAAAAGGACAAACGTCAGCACGCACTAAGGCTTGTTACTATATGATCTGAAAGGAAGTCGCCGATACTGAGATCGCCGAATTGACTCACAGGCTACGGACTCACAGTCGTAGACTCATCCACGAGTATTCACTCGCCGCCGCCACTGGTATTTGCAATCGTGAGCTTCCATGGACTTCCATGGTGTTTCAGGCTCTCGTGTTTATAAAGACAGAGCTTCTTCTTAGATAGTAGAGTAGACTTAATCCGCTTTACATTCGTAACAAGGCTAGTGAGAACGCGAACGAGTGATAGCCTCGTGATCCACTTGTGACGCGAGGCCAAGTATCGCTTCTTGTGGTCAATTAGCACTCGACAATCTTGATGGTTCGCAATTAATTTTGAAAGACGTGGGCAATTTCCATTAGCTATACAAAAACATGCACTCGTAAACCAGTCACTTTTAACCTTCGTTTAAAAGTCGAGCTTGCGAGCGATGAAAATCTCTAGGAAATTTCGAAGAGAGAAAGCAATATGTGCGATCCCCAAGTTAAACATCGTCGATGCATCTATTTTAGAGGCCTGCCGTGCTTTATTTCACAGACCAGGTTGCAGTTTATATTGTTCAACAAACTCTGTATAAAATACATAACATCACCTGGAAGTAGAGACTCTTAACAGACAGTCATATTCGAACATGAGGTTTTGTCTCGTGCACGATTCCAGTGGTAGCCACTCGTATCACGAGTGGATGGCGACTGGACGACACGGCGAAACATCAACAAAAACCGTGGATACAACCACAAGAAAAATAGAAACGGAACACCACCGCAGCAAATAACAAAAGATGCACCCAAAAAATATCTATCAAAACGCGACGGCAAGCGTTTAACAGTTTTGATGATGATTTCCTCCCATTCAGAAATTCAGAAACGCACTGATTGCAGTAGGTTGAGGTAGGCCTCCAATCGGATTCTCTCCTGCCTTGTGATGGTGGCGGGGGGACACGCGACCAGCCGAGCCTGGGAGCGAGAGAACCAATCAGTTTGAGGTGGGGAAAGCGGTATTCGATTGGCTGTTGATGTCATCCAGCCGCATCTCCACCGGACTTCGGGCTCATTTCAAGGACCCAGACCACCGGAGGGATGCATCAAACATGGTAAGACGATTATGACGGTCGTGTTCGAGCATTTGATACAGAATTGGAACCTGCTTAGGGAATTCCTTACCCAATTCTGTCAATTTTTGGACCACTGCGGGGCTTGTATCGCTTCCGAAATCAAAGTATGGCACATTGATATGGACCGGACCGTCTGACTCTGCGTGCTTTTGGGCCGATTTTCTTTCGTCCCGGAAATTCTCGACCTCATCGTGTCCCTGAGTAACCCAGACGAGAATCACCATGGTAACGCAGCCGGTGCTCCAGACGTCCGACCATCCGCCTACTTTGTCATCAAGGCGGCAAGCGTATTCGCTGAAATTATGCTCGCTGTTGTGAGAGGAACCCTTTGGAAGCAGCGTACCAAAGTCAATCAGCACATAGCCACCGGTACGTCGACGCAATATGTTACCCGGTTTGATGTCCAGATGGTATCCAACTTGTTTATGTAGCCAGCTGATGCCCTCAAATAATTCGCCGACGTTTCTCAAAACTACCGACCGAGATTCTTCGCAAGTGGTCTCCAATTGTGACTTTAGACTCTCCTCTTCCAATGGGAGCAGGATGCAATATTTGTCGAGAGGACCAATTACAATTATGATGGAGTTATGAGGGGGCTTGGCCTTCTTTATGGAAAGGAGATTCTGGAGCTCAGTGTCGCAGTCCTTCGGACTCTTGAATCTCTTGACCGCTACCAACAAATCGGGTGGACCCCCGGTTCCCTTAAAGACTTCGCCGTACCCGCCTTCGGCTATCTTCATTCCGGGAACAATCGAAGACATCTCGGAAGGAAGTTGATACCTCTCAGCCGTATCCAGGAGTGCTGGCGCCATCTTCTAATGCCAGTGTCAATGTGGTTCTTGATATATTTGGAGGTTTGTTTATTACCGGAAGATTACAAAGACTACCTAGTAGGATCTTGGTTGGTGATGTTACTCGAAAGTTTGTCGAACACGAGGTTGGAGCGTTTTGCCAGGTGCGAGTGGGCTGTTGCGGGGTTTAACGAGTTGTTCGATATATTCAGATAACTTCTTCAAGCTTAGAAGGAGCAGATTGTGATGCTCTCGGCTGGATCCTGAGTACGGATTGTAAGGTTTCGATTGCGATTTGTACTGGAGGAGTATAACGTCGGATCTGGTTGCGTCAGAACATGGTCAGTTAGGTGCTCAATAATGGGGCAGATGAAAGTGTCCCCTTCTGAAAGGAACAGACATACACTTCAGAGTTTGGATCTGTGTCTATCTAACAACTAGGACCCGATGAAGGAGCTCCAGTGCGTTTAATCTGCGAAGAAAAGAGGTGGGTGACAAGAGGTGATTGTGATTGATTTGACACTCTAGAGGTAAGCCAAACTCCGTTATTCCACTAAAATCGGAATCTTATATATACACATAGAACCGGCCAGTCGACTCATACGGACCAGCTCCGTGTGAAGCTATTTTTGCTTCCGTTCTTACGCTCCTCAGGCTCATGATGGCGGCGGCTGTGTGGCACTCGTATTGCAACTAAATATCCTTGAAACAGATCTAGATGCCTAAGGAGAAACAATTACGCCTGACGGCTATGCTTCTTATGACGACAGTTTGATGGCGAAGTAGGAACTCATGACTAGCAGTGGGTTCAGGTTAGGGATCTACACATGAAATGCCGCATCTGCACTCCCCATTCAGAAGCGCCCATCTTGGAATACGGCGCGCCGGGTCTTCCTCCGCCTCTGCCCCAGGAATGTAGCATCTCGTCAGTTGGCTCTCGAGCGTTGCAAACCCAGTTAGTCAACCTACTCGCCGATTTATAACCCATAGTAGTTGCGCATACGCAGCTGAGTGGGAACACTCTAAAAGGCGATGGGAGTATCATAAGAATATAATTGCAGCGCTACTTCACATGCAAGGTACATATATATTATTCCACACTTGAATAACTTGCCTACCATCCAGAGCATGCCGAGCCGGAACCCCCCGAAGATACCTCCATCTGCGTCTATACGAGCTATTAGGGGGCCCATCGATTCAACAGTGTCGAATGGATTTGATGAGTTAAGGTCATAGGAGCATTGGAGGGCCTCCAGCGGCAATCCGGAGTCCTGTATCAGCCTTAGGCAACAGGTTTGGAGCACCAGACATAGAATCTAGAGGAATCTCTAAGGTAGCTCCCAGTTCTGGTATAGCTCCATCAAAGGACCTGGTGGAAGAGGGGAGGCATGACTCCAACTGATATGACTGGCTGGGGCTGAGACTGTGGCTCGCGGGGAGGGAGGTGGTTCTTAAAATATAAGGCTGTACAGGCTTTAGGAGGTCACCGACTCCACGTGGATGGAACGTGGGCGTTTAGCTGCAAGGAACTCACCACCTTCTTTGTTTCTAGAACGTTTCTAAGTAGGGTTAACAGCCTTGCTGCTGAACTAGCTGTTTTCTGAGTACTACGACTCTCTCTAGTGGCAGTGCTTACTGGGCATTTTGCGTTACGACGTTATGCACACATATACTTGTAAAAACAAATACAAGATGAGAGTTGATGTTTTTACACTGCGATCGTACACTAGCTAGCCATCCACCAAATTTGCACTCACTCAAGGTGCCAGTTTGCGAGCGAGGAAACCCTAAGAGCTAGAGAATTTCCCGGGGCACCTCAGGCTTGTCCCACCACATGTACCAAGCAACCACTAACTGCGGCTGGGGTCTTATCTTGCGACCATACGCGCGTACCTATGTTTGTGCGCATAGATGCATTCGGTATCTACAGGCGTTTAGGATGAAACAAGTCATCAATAATGGTGTAACTTAAGTGCTACCTAGCCACCGGGCAATGTATTATGATAGTTCTAGATCTGCTCATCTTGCCCAATCCGTCTACGTAGTTCAGATAGTCCAGGAAGAGTTCCGTGCTCTTGAGAGCTATAGTTAGTATTCTCAAGAACCAACCGTGTGATATCACGCCGGTTAGCAAGCTACTTTTTTCAACTCTGCATATCACTTCTGAATCCCTCAGGATGGAAACTAGGCTGAGGAACTCTCTGAGAGTTTTGGCTGGATTCATGCATCAGGGTATGTAACGGGCAAGACCTGAGGGCCGAAAGCTTGCTCCGGGATCGGCTTTCTTTGGTTTCGTGTTCCAACACGTATGCCAATAGTGGCTGGGAATGGACCTCTAGTTCTTCATGCTAATACTGCGGCCACTTGCAAATGGACACGGGTGCTCGCGCCAAGGTCGGGACCATGGTTCCAAGGGGTAGCAGGACAAGGCCTGCAACTGCAGCGGGATAAAGCAGGATTCTGACGCAACAAATCGATGTATCTATATACTTAGTACCCCAGAAAGTACAAGTATACTACTGTAGCTTGTGCAGCTCGCGTACTTGACAGTCAGGGACTCAAGATAGCTTGGACTGAAGTACGACTAGTCAGCCGAGTGAATAGAAGCTACCTAAACCTATCCTGCACACAACAGAAATCGTGAGTTATACAGGTAGTAAAGCTCGAAAAATGAGCGGGTGCGCGATAGAGTTAGATACGAAGGGAATTGAATGAGATATAAACTGGAGTTGAAGATGGAGATGTAAATCCGCCTTGGAGGTCCGCCATGGGAATCGATGACCACCCACTAGTGCATACTATCTGCAAAACGCAGTCTGTTAGCGTTCCTCTTTCCACTGCTTCCACTGTTCCTGTGTTCCAGGTTATATTCGCCCCGTAGCTACTGTTAGTAACGGTAAAGAACTGCGGAAAATAGTAGCAAACATAAAGCGGTAAACTGAGTAAATACATACCAGCGAACTCTTTAGTACCTCCTCACGTCTAGGTTTGGTTGGTTGGTTGGTTGCAATACCCCATTCTGCAATTAGACCTATCAGTCAGCTACTAATAAAAATTAAAGACCAATAGTTTACCCTAGATTGCAGTTTAACCAATCGGCGAATACTATTATCCCCCACCTGCTCTAGTGTTTCTATTGTACCAAACTCGAGCGTGTGGGGATACCATCATGCACAAGCAACACACGGGGGGTACACGCACTATGTGTCTACCCTCGGGATCATGTAAACTATAAGCACTACGAAAAGGTGTAACTTACCCTTTTGGAAACACCGATGCGTCCGCCATACCTCGTGTGCCTACAATGATCAGTTTTTTGATTGCGGTAACTGTCTCCTTACCAATCCGGCATTTTTGCTAGGCTAAATCTCAACAAGGGCTCACTTAATCATGCCGCAACCGCTGGTTTGTATGCCGATCTGCTCGAATTCGCAACTAGGGTCTTTCGATTTGTGTCCGGATTTCAGGTTAGGGTTGAGCTCGCCTTAAGGATCGTGAAAGTTGCATAGAGTAATGATAGAGTTCATAGCTTGTAGAGTTGAATAAGGAATATGTATACGATCAAGTTTATCTACGCAGGAGACGATCCTCCGGATAAAGTATATACACAAAGCGGCTCATACTTGCGTGCAATCGCTACCTACCTACTTAAGAAGGTAGGTGCCACGCTCTCGTCATCTTTCGTTTATTATGATGACCTTTAGCTGAGCTACATACTACAGTTCGAAAATCTGAGAACGAGAATAGCTGAAAATTTACATACACGAAGCTGAATATGAGCAAATATGCGCAAGGCTTATACTAAAATTTTCAAACCTCAAATTCGCGACACCATTACCAGAGTATGTGCTTCTGAAGGAGAGCAAGGCATATTGAGTAAGATCAAAGGGAGGCATGTAGGAGAGAGATGTATATTGTACTATCTTGCAGAAATGATGGTTGTGGTGCCAAGGTACATAGAACATCTCTCTTTCATCTTCAATCAGTTCTCATGCCTCGCGTTTTCCCCCTTTATTGCATAACTGACAAACCACTCAAGGATCGGCAAGCACCACTCTACTGCGAGAACAGTATTGTACATTCACTTGCTCTTTAGGAACTCTTCTGTCCCCCAAGTAGTCTTTCGCGCTGTCAGATATCACCACCTTAATTTGTTGGTTCTTGTAATAGAGGTGGGTGACAACGTGTATGTGGCTGATATTTGCTCATATCAACCGGTGAAGTCATAATATGCTCTAAAGGTCGCGACAGAACCTCCAGAAGGCTGTATGGGGCAAAGTCGCGATTTTGCCTAGAACAGAGCTAGCATAAGACGGTGGTGTAGGAAAAGACTCATCGGCCGCTAGGCCTATTGCTCGCTGCGGTATCATTTCCGTAAGGCACATCGGTGTGTTCATACGAACCGGAACGCGGTCAAGGGCTACAATACGCCATTTTTTCTGCTGGTGTGTGAGACGACTGGGGCTTGAGAGGCACTGAAGCAATCTTCTGCGGTGGTTAGGACTGTATTGACCCTTCTAGCAGACAGGAGCCGTACCTTGTAAGGGCTGTGCGACATATTTGGCTTCCCGTTGAGGCGAACTTTCGTGGCTTACCGTGTAGTGAGTGCAGCAGACCGACGATTGAGAGATTGCGCTGAGCCAAGGTCCAACCGTTCACTACCTCAACAACACTTGGCGCTGAGGATCGATTCGAACTACCAGTTCGTGGGTGTCGGTAAACGCTGGGTTTGTCGAATATCTGTCCTCAATTTTCTGTAGCACAGTCCTGTGCGGGACAGGTTGGTGAGCATGTTGCTTTTTCTTTTGCCACTCCGGATCCTGTCCAGTAGCTAGAGTAGATGATTGCAGTGTCTCCCATATCCGCCTACACCCAGTAGCCCATCATTTCATACAGCGGGCAAGATGACGAACCGGTAGTAGCTGATTTGAATCAATACACTGTTCTATTCAATTCGTTGGCCGACGCGATATCCGCTAAGGAATTAGTCACGTGATGGATGGCGGGATTGGACGCTCCTTCCGAAAGGAGTTGATACAGGTGCTCCTCTTGCTTCCTTACAATAGTTCACTTACACCATCGTTTCCTGGTGTTCTTGAGTCCACTGCACGAGTGCTGCTTTTCTTTCATCTCATCGCGCGGGACTGACATCGTATCGTTGTGTTGCAGTCCAAACCTTCAAGACTTCCTCGCTCGCCGCCGCCCACCGAGTGTCTCTACAAGCGGTTGACACCTGCCGCCCTCCTACACCGTGCAACGTCGCAATTATACTTCGAACAGATTTTCACTGTACACCCTTTGTTTCGGACCGGTAGAATGACCTCTGGATATATTAAACATTTTTTTCAATACAGCCGGCACGGGGACGTGGACGGCAAGAGCAGTGGCAGCAACGATACATCGGCTCAAGTCTCACGTTAAATTCTGTGTCGGAATTGCACAGCTTTGAGTAAACAGTCGGTTCTTTACATCGTGGCAGTACTACTTGCATTGGTCCAGGAGCAACGGAACGCACTGTGGGAACCACCGGAATTATCAACAGTTGGGTCTACGAATATTTCTACTTTGACGAGAATGCTGTTTCAAATAGGCAAGAAATGGCTGATACGGTTAGCCGCAAGGAACCCCAACTCCACTACACTGGATCGCTCTAATCACATTGAGTATCTTTCAAATCCCAGAAACACATTATCGTTTTCGCCGGTACTTTTGCTTTTAACACATGCCTAGACTGCGTTGATAAAATTGAACTTCTCATCGCTGACCCACCTGCATAGGCAATCTCGGATTTCTATTGCTCGTAAAGACGACTTCTTGGCCACTATCCATACTATCCTTAGTTCCGCGCCCACTATGGGAGCCATCTGGGCCAGGAAGAAAACGGCTTTGCCCTGATAGGAGTTATGGATAGGGAATATAGCAAAAAGGAGGGGACGAAATGACTGCGATAATCTCGCATCGGCCTGCGTCAATCTTAGGGATTCATAATTTTAGTAGAGCGGAGTGTAGCAGCAGCGAAACTGTAGTATTACCGCAGCTTAGGCTGAACTCGACTCCAGTCTTTTACATAAGAATACTATTGCAATATTCAACGATATGAAACGACATCAAGTGATAATCCGTGCGTTATACAATTGCTAATCCCACTACCACGTGAAACTCTCACGACACGGGAGTGTAAGACTAGACTGCGGTGAGCGGCTTGCTTTAGCTAAACACAGATATCTGGGGCAGCGGAAAAGAACCCAGACATCCCAAATTGGGTATTGACTTTTGCTGTGAGAACATGCTGATAACTAGCTAGGGGACCTGATCAGAGGCTAACGAAGCTGTCAGTACGCAGTGAATCTTCTGTTTTTGGTTAAGATCTTGGTGCGTTTTGCCAGTAATGTATGTGGTTCTTGATAATTTCTCGTTATGTGTGATAAGCTTGCCGGAAATGTGGCGTCTAAGTTCTTTTCCGTGCCCCGAGTACAGTAAAAGGACATCCACCTTTGCCTCTTAGAATTGGAAGAAGAGTAATAGGCTCCGTTTCAATTTGGCACTGCATACAGATGTGCGAGGTCTGCGTTATTTGTGAATTCATGGACCTTGATGATGTGGTGAAAATGGTGATAGAGTTTTCATATGCCACGACGCTGGTGGTGTGATTTGAAACACAGTAAATAAACCCTAAGAATTGATTAGGAGGTCATGTCCCAAATTTACAATTTGTTTGTGTGCACAAATGTACTAATTGCATATTGCGTGCTGTATTGTAAACCCGGAAGTGTGCACAAGTTGTCTAGCTGTGCCCTATGGTGACGCAAACTTATAATCTGCCTTTGTGCACACAAAGGTAAGATCTAGAGTTTGCGGTATATCGATGCGGGTGGTGACGAAAATGCAGAGGCGAGAGCATGTGTCCGACCCTTGGAAAGTTTGTACTCCCGTACCATAATTAGTCAGGCATGCACGGGCGGGATCGAACTAAATCTCTTGATTTGTGAGGAATTAATTGCGATTCACCTATTTGAGCATATACATAAATGTAATTCAAGTATTTGTTCTGACGTTCCAGGCATGCCCATGACGGATCCGCATCAGACGCTGGAAGCTTCGGGCTTACACCCCATTCATAGCACAGCTTTTTGCCCCCACAGCTTCGCCCAGTCCTGAAATGTTTCTCTCGTGCCCGCAGTAGTGAATAAATTCAGCCTTGCGAGCGATCACCCAACAAATATGGGCGCAAGATAATTGAAGAGCGAACTTGCGACGAAAGAAACACCTAGCAGCAAAAGCGATGCGTTGGCCCCAGCTGCTGTCGTGTCGAGTCAACGCGCTGGATTTCGGCAGCAAGCGTATATCGATCCCCGGATCTCAGTAGCGCCATGATCCTCCAAATTAAAGTCACACCATGATCCCCAATGACAACGAATACGCAACTGATGCGTTGGAGCTTTGAGTCCTAACTGATGCATGTTTTTGAAAAGAAAGGAAGGATATCGAATGTTGCGGAGCCGGAACAGTGAATAATAACGCTGAAATGACGCCTCCATGGACAATACTGCTGTCAGGTTGAATGCATATGACAACAATGGTACCAAGCTCGAGTCCTTGTTCATATTAGTAGCCAATCCATCCGGGTAGTATTCGCTGTCTTCTGTTTCAATCCTCTGCTGGACGCCAGGCCTTGTTGTTTCAGGGCCAACAGAACACCACCGCATAGGAAAACTGCGATATATCCTAGAACCCCCAAACTCCAATCCTCCAATCCCCCAAAACCCCCTAGTCCTCTTATCTTTGCATACCAACTCGGCTGTCGCCACCGCCTGTTCCGGAGCTGCGGATCCCGATTGTATTGATCGCCATTCGCAAGCTGTGTCACAAATTTCTTGTAACCTACGGAAGCCTTCAATCTCCGCCGGCATCGCTATATATATTAATACTTCCGATCCGCTACACAGAGTCGAATAATTGTCTACCAAGCGCATCAGATTCAGTGCAGCTTCAGAAGGTGAGTCGAAGGAAAGATTTGAAGGCTGTATGCAATATATGTTAGCATTTAGAAACTTGTAACTGTGAGATTTACTAACAGGTCATATTAACCAGTGTAGATTCTGCTGCCGATACCAACACCAACAGCGATGCCGATGCAAATGCCGCCGCCGAGTCTCGGCGGAGATAACTACCCATCGGACGTTACATACGGTTTGACAGGCTATTCGGAGAATAGTTCGCCAAGAGAGGAAGTGCATTGTGCCCCGAGAGAAATAATTTCGGATGACCGTGGAACAACGATTTACCTAGAGGCGATGGTTGGGCAAGGGGCGCATGGTATAGTATTTCGGGGAAGAGACGAATCTAATCCTCTTAGCCCTCGATCGGTCGCCATCAAGAAATTCCACAATAAAGAGTTTTGGAATACTGAACTCCGAAATATCGAATACATCCAACAATCGCATCCTCACAGCTCCATTGTCAAGGCATCAGGCTCTATAATTTCGGGCTCTCGGTATTATCTTTTGTACCCACTAGCGAGAGAAAGCCTATACGCTCGGTTGAAGACCCCCGTCGGAGAACTTAAGCCACGGCAAATTCTTCAGAACTTCTCGAACCTGCTCGAGGGAATTAGCTGTTTAAATAAATTAGGGTATCATCGGGATATCAAACCATCTAACATTTTATGTATGTATGATAATACTTATGTCCTCGTCGACTTCGGAACATTCGCAAGGATATCCGACTCAAGAATTTCCATGACAGTGGGGGATTGTAATTGGAGCGAGTATGCTCCCCCTTTTGACGAAGAACTAGGCGAGAGCACTGAGAGTTGGAGTATTGGGTGCGTGGGCATTGTTCTACTTGTTTGGATTGTTTGTGGCCCTTCTGGCGTGGAAAAATTCCGGAAGAGGAGAAAATCCTGCCAACGAAAAAATTCAACTGGAATTGTCCGAGAATGTGTACCTTTCTTCCACGCTTGTGGATCCGGAGGCCTAAGCTTAAACCCAGCCGTTGATGAAGCGTTGAAGTTGCTGGAGAGCCATTACCAGGAAGTGGTCAACATTTTTCGGGGAATGCTCAGTATGAACCGTGCCACACGCCTCACGGCAACCCAGGCTGCAGATCAACTGAATATCTACTTGCGAGGAGTAAGTCTGCCTTTTAAAGCTTGCATAAATGCGCCTTCTAACCACAATCCAGATTAAGGATAGTAAATCCCACAGCCCTGTGAGCACAATGTGCGTTTTGCCAGTGCAACATGGTATGTGCATCCCGTTACAACGTTACTATTAGAGCTGTTGAATGCTGATATCGATTCCGATAATAATAGTTGGTCGCCCCGCCTCTCGCACGAACGCAACAGTTAGATACCCACCCCAAGCGCTGGCAGCCTATCGTAGAGAGCCTCTTGGGGCTATATATTGTTTTATTCTAATCCTGTTCATTGTATCATTATACTGCCTTATATAAGTATAGGTGAGGAAGTTTGCTGTTACTAGCGGTAATCTGGCTTGTCTTTGCATGGTTTTTGGTATATGTCGTTTACATAAAGGGAGGCCTTTAGAGAATCTCATTAGTTTGTAGTCATACATAGTCAGAGAGCAATATGGACTGGGCATACATACAACGCCAACGCATGTCATACAATCAATCAGAGGGATGCTTCCGTGTGATACGCAAGCCAAAAACTAAACCCCTACTCTGTTTCTGACTCGAACGCAACAACGGTGCTGATTATTTCTTGGGCCGTAGCATAGTACACAATATGAAATATTCAACGGATATTCGGTTACGCGGTTCCGTCTGTCGTCCCCGTTCTCTGTAGATGTTAGCAACTGTGGGTTCGCTTTGCGTAGAAAAGGGGAGTTACCGTAAGCCCCAGAGCAACACGTCTTATCCTCCGCTAGGTGGTCATGAGTTTCCATTATTTCATTGCAACGATCTTGATGATAAGCAAACTTAATAGAGTGCAAATGATGCTTTATGCGTGTCCCTAAGTGAGGGCCGCGGAATGAACAGGAAGATAGCTGTGCCTCACGATGACACTCAGTATAAACTTGAGTGGGAGGTAGGATATTTGGAACATACAAATACCCAACGATCGAGGTGGACCTGACCCATATATCGGAGACCCAAGAACATATTGTGGGGCCACTTGTGCTTACTTTCCGAGACATAATGGTAATGCGATTTCGGATACTGAGGCTTCTTTGACATGCTTCTAGAAATCTATTGGTAGCCGGGGTCAAGAAGCACTGGTGCGGGAATACTAATTTTGTGGTTAATTGGTGTATTATGACATATGCTACTAGACAAATTGGAGCGACAATGCAGGTACGAAAACAAGCGCACGATGCGTTGTCTCATTCCAACAGCAGTAGATTGAGTATTTAATGTTCGCTTCCATAACAATTGGATACACCTTCTGGTACGCAACTTAGGCCCAAATTGGGTAGAACGATCGTCAAAGCTGCTGTTCCATTGGACTGTGGATTGTTACAGGGACAGATAGAGATACAATTAGTGTTTAGTATTTGCGGACTAACACGGAAGTTGCCGTGATTTCTACCTTGTAAAGAAAATCATAACATTGATGAATCTTTAGAATGATTACTTCATGCTGGCGAATGGCTACTTCCTCAAGAAACTGTTCTGTTCACTATTATTCAAATACTTAGTAAGTATACGTAGTGGTGCATGACTCCTCTGGATACTTTTATATTGATGTCGAGAATACCTGCCATTAAAGTCCTCGTTTAGAGTTGCTTTTGCGAGGGACCGGGTGCCACTACTTCGATGACTGTGGAGTTTTCTCTGTATATTCTTATCATGCAAAAGTCTAAAACTGTAGTTCGTTGCTTTTAAAACATGCATGCGCATGCATGACGTGTGACATCATGGCCAACACAATGATGCGTTGGAGTTGCGCACTCTACGTGTCACATTAATTGTTTCGACGCCTAAGAGCCTCAAACCTCATGTATGCGTTGTGCAGACGGAGTTCCCTACTATTGACATTAAAGCTAACGCTTTCGTTTTATCCCCATTGATGCCACCGCCAGCTTTAATTACCTTATTTCCCCTTGAACCTACTCGAGTAGCTAATCGAATCATGCACAATCACTCGATATCCTGCTTGTGCAGCTCTGTAGTGTAACGGCATAACACCTCTTGATTTGATAAATTTATCAAACCCCATGCAACCGAAAATTCAAATATCTGATAGATTTCTGAGATCTCAAGACTAGGAATAAATTAGTTGACAGGCAGCCTCAAGCTCACAGGTACTCATCTGCTAACATTTATATAAACCTGTATTCCTTCGTTCTTTATCCAGCCAGCAAGAGAAATAGCTGTCTCAGGCTTCTCGCATGCATCTTGTTTTAAGTATTTCTGATCGTTATCAACAACGTAATATCATGCACACTGATTCCAAATGTGAAATGTTTCCGCAAAACAGGCAATTGCAAGCTTGGGTAGGTGGGCAGTAGATGCACGTACTATTCTCTGAGGCTAATCACGGGCTTCAAACCTTCTCGAGCATGCAGAATTCGTCCGGAAATGGAACCGGTTGGGGTGTTCGACGCGCAATCACACTGGCCTTGTGCTTTTAGAAGGTCGGATGTTTTCTTCTTCCACGAACAATGTCGGTTGAACTGGAGGGCTTTCTTCATTCCCCACCTTTCCGATCTCTTCTGGGCAAGTTCTTCCGGAGGTATTTTCTTATTGGCACCCAGGACAGGAATTACACCTATTTAGAGTCTACACGATAGTTCGGTATAAGACAAGTGTTGCTTGCAAACCACCCTAGAAGTAGAGGAAGAATTACAAGCGCGGCGGAATAGTACAACTCATCACCTAATTAGCACCGTATTATCCCTGTAACTCCATTGGTAACCGCAATTGCCGCCGACTATGCAACTTCCTGGGCGTACTATGCGGGCCATTGCTCGGTGCCTAATTCTTGGCCAGGAGTAGTTGGTCATGAGACGGTTATTTCGAAAATACAAGAGCCCGAATTTCCTTGCAAGACAGGTGTGGTGAGTATTCTAATGCTGATGGTGCGTTCGTGTGTATGCCAAATGATGGAATGCAGTCCACGGGTAGTCTCTTGCCGAATAAGGGTGGTGGAGCGCCAAGATGAGGCTTAGACAAAATCCTGCTCTGGTGGTGGGGTTCGAAGTGGTGGTGGTGATAGTGGTGGTGTCAACAACACGAAGGTAGTTGGGGAGGACAATCCGTTTCCACCAGAAGGTCTCTGCACAATGTGAGAGATTCCCTGCAAATCCACTCTCTTCAAATATCCATTATCATCGAACCATCCAGTTATACGTTAGACTTTAAGCCGCGATATCTTCTTCCATATTGAGGGGTATATAGTGGAGAAGAACAATTTAAACAGACTCAATTTCCGCCATCCAGATCCAACTAGGACTCCAGAGAACAAAAAAACCAAGCAATACCACTCGAGAAATCAACACCAGCACACTTCAACATGCCTCACCCTAAACTACTCCCAAAGAAAGCAGTATTAATTCGCCAGCAAATCAATGGAAGATACATAACACTCACAGTGCTGACGGAATATCTTAAAAAGCGTTGGCCTACTACATGTACAGAGATCGACGTAAGCCACTTCCCCTCCCTTTCACTCGGCTCTTACTGGCCAAACTCTCGTAACTAAGCAACGACCTCATAGAACGAAGAAGGGTCTTGGAAACTGAAGGTTCCTGAAAAAATTTCGGAGGTGGGCTTATTGAACATGTCTCGTTTCTCAAACTAAAGGTTCGATAGAAGGAAATTCTCCAGCTTCAATCTGAATCACAAGCTCGGAGTGGTTAATAAAGAATACTTATCTGATTTGTGTGGGTGGTGATAGTCGAGTGCTTTTGAAAGGGGAAGTGTGGGTTGGAAGACAGCTGCATGTACGCTCAAATTAAATGATATGGTCGTTGTCAACGGGTCATGCGTAATCTTACTACATATACTGCACTGACAAATTTATTTTCGGACGAGACTAAAATGACAATTTGTTGATCCCATAGCTCGTGGCAGGCCCTCAAGCGATGTTCGATCTTCTAGGAATGACAAGATTTCATTTTCGGACAAGTCTCAAATGTCACTTTGAAATTCGTACCGACCCAGCCAATAACAGGAACCTTATCTGTGGGTACAGTATGTGAATCGTGGTCAAATTAGGATGCAGCTTGTTAGATATTTGCGGTGAATCCTCCAGACTACAGAACTAGCCTCGTATATTGAGCACAACTATGTACACATGCAGTTCAATATAATTGCATGGTGAGGATCTAGTAGGTACAGGCGGAAAGCTTAACGCCACTGACTCGATAGGACTCGAAGTTTAAAGCTGCCCACCGTCCGCGAAGGATGAACCCACATCGACATTTTTTAAGATGCTTCCTATACACTCTCCACCTAAGCCGAATGAGCGCTCATATTCACTTGATACTTTAACCCCTCCAATAGTGAGTCAAGAAGATCAAAGTATGTCTGATTCAAGTTCATTCGCTGGCTGGAAAACATATCCGATGAATGTATCCGACTACGACGCACTTAATATCAATATCGATACGTACCGACAACGTTTACAAACCCACTTGTGCACCGATGGCTTTGTCGGAGATGCAACCAAAATCATATCCCAAGAGGTGAAACGTCGGCGCGAATTTCAAGGCTTAGGTTCGTTCACCGATCTATCCAGTTGACAGTTCAGACGGAATACTAAGCTCCGTATACATATAGCTAGTCAACCGACGTTGGAGAAAACTGAACATGTCAGCGTTCCTAATGTTGAAGATTTACTGAAGGTGAGTACATTATGTGAGATTCTGAATTTTCGTGTTACTACTTCTTCCATTCGAATTCTGACAGCCTGTCCATTTAGAGTACCAATAAGAAGTCCAGTTCGTTCTTCATGTAGTCCACACCAGACAGGTTTGTTACAACCCAATGCGGAAGGCTGACCCGGGTTAACAGAACCATATCGCCGCCTTACTCCTTCGCGAAATTGCCCATCTGCGAGGAGGCGCTTTTGAAGATTTTAACATACTACATGGTATTACCCGGGTTTCTGGACATCCTCCTATCCTTTGGGCAAAAGATATGGGAAAAAGATGAGAACTTCAGTATATATCACCAGTATGTTTCCAGGAAACGGCCGATCCCAACTGCCGACAGCTCCAGCAAGTCTATCGGTAAGCCCAGCTTACCTACCAGTCCAACCGAGCAAATACTCACAATGTCCTCAGAAGTTTGCTACAACCTCAAATATGCAGTGCAGCGCAAAGACAGCATGAGTAAGGATCCAAACTCTCTCATGTACACAACTAGGAAAGTCGGCATCTGGTCCAAATTCTATCCCGCGGAAGACCGAACGGTTTGGATTCTCGTGAATCCACCCGCTAGCTTTGGAAGTCGTTTGCCTAGTCTACTGGGAAATTGTGATATAAAGGAGGATATGGCGGTTCACCTGCTGCATCTATCTTGCGCTGATGAAAATTGGGAGGGGTATATTAACCAGTTAGAGGGTGACTTTTACAAGTTGGTATGTCTCTAATCCCTCGTCTTAAAATTTATTATAGGACTTGCTAATCGGTTCACCTTGAAAAGAAAAGTGACGCCTGTAATTCACAAGCAAGATCCATGTCATCGGATTCTTCCCAAGGATTTCAGCCGGCAAAGACTGACAGCCCTGCGCCTTCTCTAAAACATGCAAAAACCCTGGAGATTCAACGAGATAAGTTGTTGGAGCTATCCAACTTTCTTGCCATGAATCAGCAAGTAATGAAAAAGATGAAGGCGGGATTTAAGAAGATTCGACGAGCCAAAGACCGCAATCTTGCTGCAGAATCTGACTTTCCCGAGTTCATGGCATCATTGGAGGATCACTTCATGCGAGCTAAACATCACAGCGACCGGGTACAGTGTCTAATTAAACGATGCGATGGCCTGGCCGCATTAGTATTACTCCTCCCGCTTATAGCTTCTTAGCACTCGTCGGCTGATCCATGAAGGTCCCATGCATACTGGCTTCCCAGGAGAATACAATTATGCGTAGTCTGCAGCAGAAAGCCACGCTGTATTCGAGCTCGATGAAGAAAATCACAATCATCACGATGTTCTATCTTCCTCCAACATTTGCTGCGGTAAGTCGTATCCTGAATTCATTCTCAGAATTGGCCAGATTCCTTATGCTTGTACATTATTTCTAGAGTTTTTTTAGCACGCAGTTCCTAAAGTTCGAAGACGGTACTCTTAAAATTGCTAAAGACGGGGGAATTGGATTCATTTGTATGGTGGGTCTTTTAACTATATTAACGTTTGGAGGATTGTGGTGGTACGATAGGCGTAGGCGCCTGCGCCGAGTACATGACGAAGAGGCAGCGAGGTGTGAATTGTGATAATACATTTCATGTCGTAATGGGCATCAGGCTTCAGCAGTTGTCAAAATTTCATTGGTCGAAACGTTAGCCGAAAGAAGTGAGTCTTTACATGGATCTCTCGCTGTTTTTAATCTGAGGATTACTCTACAATTGTTTCAGTCGCTTGATAGCTTTCCTCTACAACCTTACCAGAATTTGCCGTTTCTCAGGTTCGGGCATGAAACACAAGTAGGTAACTGGAGTAAAAACTTGAACGTGTTCGTGCAGAGAATCGAACCCCGGTATTTCCCGTCTACAAACTCATCCTAAGTGATCATATGCGGCGCGCGTAAGATTGTCCCGCGATATCGTAATGGACCCCGGAATCAGACCAAGAAATCGATCCTACGTACCCAGATATTACTCCCTTGTTCGCCCCGATAACGCACGCCGATATACTCGGTAACCTGAATGGAAGTTTACTTATATGGCAAGTGGGTAGTGCGGAACATGAGCGGTAGTACTGTAGGTGTTTTGAGGCGCAGGGCAAAATGGCTCGCTACCTAAGGGGTAATACCTAAAGGGCAAACATGACGTTTTAGCACAAATGCAAAATACGTTATTCGTAATGCAATGAAAGCCTGTGTTCACGTATATAATATATACTGTAGAGAAAGAAGCTCATAGAAGCAGTCGGCGGAAGACCAAGTGCCGAATACCCATACAGCTCGAGCCAACATCTACCGGGCTAGCGAGTAGGAGAGAAGCTACACACCCCAAGCCTAAACCCTAAGGCCTAACTAGCACGCTAATAACTTCATCCCATACATTCGCCATGCAATAATTACTCTACAGTAGCAATAGAAAAGTAACACTCGGAAACTCTCTTACTCTATTATAAGTTATTTAGATGTTATGAGGACGTCGAGTAGCCGAATTTCCTATCCCCCCTTGGGTACTTAAGTACTTAGAAGTAGGTACGTACCTCTAGGTAGTAGGTGCTCTCGGTGTACAGTAACATGCTAGCCAAGGTTCCGAAAATGCCGTTTCCGATCTCCAGTATGCAAATTTAAGCGGATTCGGATGGTACGGATTGAGTTTCGGGCCGATCGGGAACCTTAGTCTAGCTTGGCATCACTCAGGCTGTCCATATAGCCTTCCCCCTCCCCCCGCTGCTTCTTCATCTCCCATGTCAGTTCAATTCATTTCACTTTTGCATGAGTGTTTCCACAGTCGCTCCACCCCCCGCCTAAGTTCAATACGCTTAGGGAAAGCCGCCCTTCGGTGCAAGAGCAAGCTGCGCCGCCACAAGCTGCTGTAAGATGGAAGCATAAGAAAATGAAGGTTCGTTAAAGAGCGCTTGAGATGAATTTACTATAGCTCCTCTGCTTATATTTAGTAGCTGGAAGTACGTTCGTGATCCCGGCGCTTCTTTTGCATCCGGCAAGCAGCTTAGAGCGAGCGACATCGGCACTTGACACATGAGTACAATACATAAATGATTAGGAAAATAGAATTTCTAAAGTAGTTGGAAATACTAACCTTTAAACTCAGTAAAACTACAGATAGTCACCATTATGTTGTGCACGGCGCCTTTCCTATGTGCACATGTGGGAACCCCGCAGGCGGCAGGCCGATCCGACACTGCCCGTCCCCTTCACGTCCTTTGAGCATCAATAGTACAATAGTACTATTGCCCCATATTACATCCACAGGAGGTTCTATGGTAATTCTATTCTCGTAAGAAGCTTCTGTTGAGGCTAGGACTATTTACGCCAATACGAGACTTCCGTTTTTCAAGACTGAACACTTGTGGGATGGAACCGTAACTCGGTAGGGACCTCCATGATGCGTGACGTACGAGTCTTGGCGCTCGGTGCACTTTCCACCGGTCTGCATCTCATGGCTACCAGCGCCTGAAACACAAAACAAACCCGCGGTCAGGCTCCGTACCCTATTACACAAAAATATCACAACAAAATAGCTACCACCAAGAGTCTGAAAGTACAAAGTCACAATGTCTTTTTACCTATAATAGGTACATATACCGTTTGGTGTAGTTAAAGAAGTCGATATCAACACAGCTTAGACTTACTATGTAGCGAGCTCTTATCCCCTACACGCTCGGTTTTTGCAGATTGGTTACCATAGTCGATTCAGACAATTTCATTTGTAGATCAGCTGAAGTGACCAATGAAACATGATCTGCTTTGTCACCGCTAACTGTCTGACATTCCACTTGGCCAATCAATGCCACTCTCAGTTGCCACTAGAGCATGGTAACCAATCTGCAAAAACCGAGCATGTAGGGGATAGCTTGAATTGACGCTAACTGCCGCTTGTGGGTGATTCAATCGTCTGATGACTACGCGATGTGCCTGGCAATAGTCCGGTGTAGTTATCTACGCGCCAGTAAAAATGCCGTCTGACTGCTGATAGTTTATCTGTGGTACTTGCTAATCTTGCGAGGATTTGATCTTATGTTTGACTGGTGCTGAATATTTTTTTAATTGGAGTAGCAAACGAAGTAAGGCTCCAGATATACATTCTCAATCGTTATTATGTTACATATAAATCCAGAATAGCTAATATTAGTTGCTCTTTGAATTTTCAGCTTTGCAGGCTCAACTGTATTCACTCCAGCGGTTAGGACAATCGTAGTTGAGTTCGAGCAGAACATCGTAGTTGCCATCTTGGGGGTCAGCCCGTACGGAAATCCCTTGTTACTCCTAGGCCTATAGTGCTGCTCCTGATGTTGCATTAAGTTATATACTAGGTTTTGCTTTGGGACCTGTGATCTTGCTTCATTGAGTGGTACTACATTTCCCTCTCGCCGGTTCTCGCATCGATATTAGCTGATAACTCAGAGGTTTACGGACGAAAAGCAGTTCTAGTTCCAACATGGGCTGTATCTTGTATTTTTCAGATTGGCTGTGCAACGGCACTGAGACCCTGTTGATATGTCGACTGCTTGTTGGAACCTTGTTTGACTGTTGCCAGTGGTGTCAATGCTGACTTTTGGAGAGGTAGCTATACACACATAATCCATAACGAACGTTTTACTGATATCAAGCAGCCAACGAACTTGGTCACCCGCTCGGACTTTTCACAATGTCTGCGTTTTTGGGTTCCGTTGTTGGTTGGTCCTCGCGAGTCCGTACGTCCCATCTTGGTCGTTGGCTGACTGGCATACTCAGGCCCGATCGTCGGCGGGTTTTGCGTTCAAGAACTTTCGGCAGAACAGGACTGGCGATGGTGTTTTTGGGTCCAGCTGATTCTGTCCGGAGTTCAGGCCGCCAACTAGGCGTGGTATCCAGAAACGTTCCGGCCAACCCTGATCGAGCGCAAAATGAAGAAACTACATTTCGAAACGAAAGAAAAACCCCACCCGAGTGTACCGAAGGAATTGTTAGGGGTACCATATGGCGGCCGCTACAGATGTTGTTTAGCGACTCAATTGTCTTTCTGGCCTCGCTATACATTGGCTTTCTCTTTGGGATTCTGTAGGTCAATTTTACCCGTGCATTTGTATCGTCGCAATCTGAGATAGATATCTCTTCTTCGCTGTGAGTTGCAACCGTAGCAACTGATGTTTTAAACAGATAATTGACATCCTACGTTTCAGGCATACCCAATCGTCTTTCAAGGCCGATACCACATGAAAGCCGGCTAATCCGAGCTCGCATTCCTTAACATTGGCTAGGGCGTAGTTCTCTTCTTCCTGTCCGCCAGATACGCCAACAAAATCTACATACAGCTAAAACCAAGCGGGGTTTAGAGCATGGTACATTCCCCGAGGGCAAGTTACCGCCTGAAATGCTGGCCGCCTTCTTCGTCCCCATTAGAGTAGTTTATTCTGGTTTGCGTGGTCGAGCTTCCAGAGGATCCACTGGATAGTCCCCATCCTCTCGGGCGTACCGTAAGCCACCTACTTCTACGACAGAACTAAGAAATGTATGTAGTTTTGCATGGGGGTTGACCACCATCTTCATCAGCCTCGTCAGCTTCGTTGCAGAAGGATACTTGGGACATTCTAGCTCGGCCATTGCGGCTACTACGATACTTAGATCCTTATTCGCCAGGTCGTTTTCTCTGTTTTCGATGCAGATGTATAACAATCTGTTGCTGGAATGGGCTTCGTTACTTTTGGGTACGTATTCACATTGACTGGATCTGGAGATATGGGCTAAGGAGACGATAGGATTCGTGTCAATTATGTCTATTCCCGTACCGTGGCTGTTTTGAAAATTTGGACCAGCTTTAAGGATTAAAAAGTAAGTTCCATCTTGAGGGACAGAAACAAGATGGAATGGAAGTGGTGGTAGGCTCAGGTGAGACAATTTTTTCTGGTAAAAATGAGGTGAAACATAAGGCGGTCTGGTGTAGAACGTGTGGGTTTATATATTACACTAGCTATAGCGTGAAAATTTATAAGTAAAATTGTTTGCGTACCTACAGTTCGACCTGATCTAGCAGAAATAGCGCTCGCTATGAAACTCAATCCACGCAACCACAAATGATGCAGGATCAACTACTAATGCTTTGTACTAAGTAAATCTACTCTACTGGTTAGCTACGTTAGCCAATCAGGTACATACGCTTGCACGTTGGCCTAACTGTTGGGTATTCCTGGTGGCAAAGTGCAACAAATCCACCCAACCAAGCGTGTAAAGGATAGTTCCAGTCCATTGGAAACGCTGAATTCGCGAAGTGCGCACACCTAACCCTGTTTGAACGTCTTCCCGTTTCAAGCAATGCAGATTCCAGCATGCACATCACTTGCCTGCGGGTTCTAAACCGCAGTATTGTATTTACCAACAGTCGTAGTGGAAACTCGCCCCAAATTCTAGTGAAATAAAGGACCCCATTCCAGGTCTTGCTTGCTATGTTTCTGACCGGACTAACAGCGAGGGTACACAAATAAAGGTGGAGTGTGTAACAGAAAGTCACAAACCAATGCATGGGGAAGACGTGAACCAGGTCTCAGGTTGACTGGTTGGTCACGCCTCCCTGCACTTCTTGCAACCCCGCATCCACAAACCACATCTCCTCCCTAACATCCAAAATGCGCACCCCGACCACCTCTCCAGAACCACGCCAACAGTTTGTATCCAACATAAAAGTCCGCTCCCTCTTCTTCTGATACCCCACCATATAATCCCGAGACTAAACCTCGTCTAGGTTGTCTACACCCTCTACCCCGAATCGCGCCCCGATCACCGTCTGAAAGATGTCTCGGGCGGCAGCTCCGACGTCAACTATGGATATGACGGCAAACGCGCGTACCTAGTCCCAGAATATACCGACGACCCCGATAAGGCCTGTATTGGCTTTGAGGCTGTGGTAACGGATACAGAAGCGCCCCTTCTCAATAGTTTGGCGGGTGGCGGAGGAGGGAGATTTCGGTATCTCATACCAGTGCGGGATAATGGAAGTAATAAAAGGGTTGTTGAAGTGGGGTTGATGAGACTGAAGTCCTCGAGTGGCTCCTCGGAGGTAGCGCTCGAACAGGGATTTGATGCAATGACGAGGGACTTGAATAAACAGCGCGGGGGAGATTGGCTGTATGTTGTATATAAACTCGAGGAAGTGTGATATGCTGGAGTGAAAGCGGAGAAGATTTGATATACATAATCTTATCTAAGGAATAACTAGCTGTGGGGTAATTTAAGAGGTTTCGAATTGAGCACTGAATACTTCCATGGCCTTGATTCCATAGTCTTATGATAATATCGATTTTAATTGGTGAGTCTTTTTTAGGATGTAGGAGCGCCGGCGTAAAACTTGAGGGAGGTGGAATATGCAACTGGCCACAGAGGTTAACAAAGAGCTCACGTTAAGTCAACCCCTTCCGGATGTTTGTCTACTCTAATCTCCCAACGGACTCATTTTCACTGGAGAGAAGCTCCTTAGTGTTTCAGAGGTCCTAAGTTTGCTCACGCACGGACCACAGTTTACTTGGACGGACACCAGCTTCATCATAAACTATCACCCACCCTCTCTGTACTGTACTGGTTAGTGATTCGGACGTTAGCAGTCAGAAGGGTTTTCGTTTGGCCAATTATATGTACTTGTCAGCAGGACTATGTTCTATACGTTAAATCTGTATGTTCTACTAAAGTAATATTTCTTCCCCCAGCTGGTTCATCTTTCACTTCCCTATCCTGACAGCACTTAATGAATTTGGGTATCTATCCAAGATGGAATAAAAGCGAGTGGTGTAGTGTTTAATTAGTATGGGTGGCCAAATATTCGCGGCAACATCATCATGTCTCATTACCAGAGGCTTTCAGCAACTTCTGTCCGATGGGGAAAGCCTGTTACATACCAGTCACCGGCGTCCGAACCACTCTGACCAGTACAATATTCGAGTAATCAATTAAGACCACGGATCTCTGAGTTACACAAAATATATCATATCAATCTCTTCCTACCTCCATATCACCCACCTGTCGTATCACTCGTAGAATAACTGTCCTATATTAACTACAAATCCACCAAAACAGTATATATGTACTGCCCCTCTCTTACTGATCTACTCATTTCCCCAACCCTCTCACAGCCTTCCAATTACTAGTATTACCCCTACTCGCGCCCTTAAGTCTAGGTGGTGGCGGCGCCGCTCTCTCAGGGCTGCTGCTGCTAACGAGATCAATAACCTCGATAGGTTTACTAACCCTCTTTTTCACTACCCCATTCTTCTTCCCATCATTTTTCGTCGTGGTGGTGGTGGTTGCGCTGGCTTCAGCCTGGATCTGTTTTTGTGAAAGATCAACGTCCTGATCCCGCACCGAAAACGGTGAGAAATCAGGAAGCGGCGGCAGCGACGGAGATTCCATCTCATCTTTGGGTTCGGCTTTGACCTGCGATGATCTTTGGGAGAAGAATGTTTCTAGGGAAGGGAGCTCTCCTTCCGAATCGGTTGGCCAATCGAATTTGGATCTAGGCTTCGCAGGTTCTTCTTCGGCCGGAGGTGATTCTGGGCCTGTTATGGGAGACGGTAGGTGCGTGGGGGAGGGTGCTCGTATAGGGGAGAGCTCTTTTGTCAAGTTGAGCTTGTTAAACTTAGGCTTTTTGGAGACCTTGGGTTTCGTTGTCTCTGTCAGAGCCGGTTGAGAACCGTCTTTTTCGAGAGGGAGCTCGGGAGAGGCTGGGCGGATGATGTCGGCTTTTTCTACAGAATGAACACCGTTTTCGGCTGTTGGCGAATCTCGTGCTGGGGAAGGTGTGCGGGGCGTCTCCTCCATTTCCTCCTGAACACCATCTTTCATTTCTACTGCGCCGAATGTTTCCTCTTCCCAAACTTGCATAGGATCATCCCCTTTATCGCCTTGTTGGGTATGGCTGTCCATTGATTCGGGCTCATGTTCTTCGGTCGGAGCTGGGGCTTCATTCATGGCAGCTTCCTTGTCGTTCTGTTGTTCGGGGGGTGCATCTGGTGTTTCATTGGCGGGAGCGTTGTTGCTACTGTCTCCCATGAAGATATCATCACCGTAGTCTAGATCCTCGGGGTTGTTGTCGCCATCATGATGGTCATCATGTGTTCCGAGATCCTCGGGCTCCTCGGGCTCTATTCCGCCATCAGGCAGCTTCACCACCTTAGCTTCGAGCAGCTCTCCAAACACGAGCTCCAGGAACCCAGTCTCCTCAGTCTTCTCAAAGCCTGGCATATCGAATTTTCCCAGTATCTTCTCGCCAGTTTCTTCATCATATTGCGCCTGCGGACGATCCCTGATTGCAAGCTTGAGTTGGACTTGTGGGCCGTCCGGGACGTCCATATACACTTTCTCAATCATAGCAGTACGGTAATCAGTGATGACTGGCATATATCTTTCCCCGATACTAAGTTGTTTGAATGCGATGACGGTACCCCGAAGAAGCGGTTGAGTGAGAGGGGGCAACGATGACATATCGGCGGGCAACCTGGGAAGATCCTCTTCAGCCAGAGCGTTTCCTCCGTTCACAGCTTTGCCTTGCGGCTTATCATCAGAGATGGACTGGTTAACTACTTCCGGTTCCTGATATTCCTCGTACTCATCTGGATTTGTTCCTTGGCGTTTCCTAGACCTCTTTCTCTTCTTGCCAGGGTTCATGGCGCCATTATTCTCTTGAAGCTGTTGTTGCTTGAAGGGAAAGCCGGGCGTAGGAAGCTGAACATTGTTCTGCTCACACTCGACGGCACTAAGATAGATCTTGGAACACCAAGCATCAAGGTTAGAATCTTCGGGGAATTCCGCTTCTTCTAGGGCTGCGTCGAGTATAACCGGGGTCCCATCCTCGTCGTAGATAGTTCTTGAAGCAGGTTTGTCGCAAGGCCGTTTCCATTTCTTGTTTTTGTTGCTGTAAGGGACGGATCCAATATCTCGGAACCTCGTGACCTTTAACTTCGGGGCTGTAGGTTCAAGAATGAGACGCTCCGGCTCATTTTCAGTCGACCTCGGAGCAGAGAATGAGCCCTCGGGAAGAGATATGCTCTGGCATGCGTTTTTGTCGCGAAGCCATTGTTTGATGTTACCTGGTTGGGCTAGTCCTGCTTGTATAGCCACCTTATAGGCCTTCCTATCGCTTTTCTTCACCGGCACTTCCTTGGCTGGGGTTTCTTTGGCCAAGGTTTCGTTGGCCTTGGGACCCGGGGCCCCCTTCTCTGCGGGAGGTACAACTTCATCTGCTTTGTCGGTTTCCGCCTCTATAGCGGTTGCTTGTTCTCCGTCTTGGACTGTACGATGGTTCTCCAGATAACTCTTGATCGCATCTGACGAAGATGACATATTGAGTCCGCCCTGTGCAAGTAATGTTTTCAATCTCGACAGCGTATAATCGCACCCCACGGCACCTTGAGCTTGAAGTCGCTTCAAAATTCGAGAGTCCTTCTTACGGGCATTTCGAGCTTTAGTAGCCGCACTCGCTCGATAAGGCAGAGTTCCAGGCGCGGTACCAGGACCTTTAACAGTGGGGGTGGGCTCTTTGTTGGCATGGGGCGCTTGGTCAGAGCCCTTCGTCTTGCTTTTCGACGATTGCCTACACGTCGTTAATATTAACTGGTCATTCGTAATTCAGTGAACATACAATTCGGGTATCTCGTCCTCTGAGTTTCCTTTATTATCTTTTGATTCCTCTCTTGATGTTGATTTGGACGAATCCGATGGTGAGGATGAGGATTCCTTCCTTGGACGCTTGAAAATTTTTTCCTCGGGGACCGGCTGGGAATGCGTGGTTACGATGGAGACACCCCCATCTTCCGAGGCAGCATTAGATTCGACTTCGGATTCAGAGTCGGGCTCAGAGTCGGACTCAGAACCGGATTCCTTGAAACTTGAGTCATCGCTGTCATCGTCGCTTTCGTCGTCATCATTAGACATATGGGAGACAACGGGAGCAAAGCGGACAACGGTTCTGTCTCCGGCTTCGATCTTAGCAGCGGCCTCCTCCGAGTCCATATTCTTATCTTCATCAGTTGCTTCCGATTCCACCGGCTCGTAATCATCTTCATCTTCATCCTCATCTTCGCCCGCACCTAACAGCTGGAGTGTAGACGTTTCGACCCCTTCGCCGGATTTACTTCTCTTTGCCGAAGGAATGAGCAACTGCGGTCTATCAGGAGCAGGTCGTATGTATGGTCGGCCGAATGGAGTGCCGTCGAGAAGTTTTCTGCCGCTTGTAGTAACTTGTCTCCTGCCGCCAGACTTGCGATGCTTAACTTCACTGGTAGACAATGGGCGTATCCTGTGTACATCAGCTAGGAGTGAAAATACGACGGCAAGCAAATACTCACACAACGGTGTCGTCATCCTTAAAAACAGTGGACAGTTCCTGGAAGTGTAGTACCTCGTATCCATCCAACTCAACAACATAATCTTCGAGTCCCCAAGTAGATCCTTCAAGCGGAAAGACTTCATCGACAGACGCCAGGAAATTCGACACGATGTGGTCGATGCCGGGCTTCAGTCGGTCGGTGGTTTCCCATATAAGCTTCACCACGGGAAGCCCGCCGCGGAAGATCTGCAGCCTTAGCCGCATTGTGATGGAAGTCGGTATGTGGCTTTCGAAAGAGTTTGTCAAGATCTCGCGGGGTAAAGCGTAGATATAGATGTTCCTGCGACTGCGGAGACGACGACGCGCCAGAATGGTGGAAATGTGTAGTAGCGCGCGTCAAAAAGCGGGAGTCTTGGCTAGGTTGCGAACTAAGTTATTGTTTGACGCTATCGTAGAAAGAGCAACAGATGGACGTTTGGGGGTCAAATATAGACGAAGACGAAGGAAGTGCAATAGAGCAGGCCACCCACCACCAAGAGCATGCATACTATATGATATCTGATGTTGTTTTGAGGGAGTTATAGGTAAATGTCGGGTGGGACATGGTAAGCTAACCGACTATAGCCTAGACCAAGCCTCAATTTGCTAGTTCGTTCTCTTTCTTAATCACACGCGTGTCATCATCCACGACAAGGACATTATCACCCCATCCGCACGAGAGAACGTCTCGAATTCCTTGGACGTCCATCCCCAACGCTCTTCGTCAAAGTCATAGCCCGAGATGGTCGAAAAACGGAAGCGCTCTTCGACTGTCCACGCTCGTTCACTATCCACCACCAAGCGGCAGAGCACTACTCCAGCTCCACAACCTACTCCACCCCCGCCTAAACCAGATTTCCCGACGTCGTTCGATAGAGATGGACCTTTACCAGTACTTCCGGTGTGTCAGCCAGATAATCTCTCGCTGAAGGAATTTAAGTCTGTTGCTGAAAGGTATGAGCTACCTAAGACGCGCCATCAACTTTGCTTGACCGGTAGCTGACGGAGTACGGTCTATAGTAAAGTTCTAGCAGAATCTCTTCTTCGGTCGACGCGGAAATGGGTTGATGGCGATATCTTTGAGAAATATTGGACTAAGCCACTAAAGTCTCGAAAGCTTGACCCAGCGATCATCGAGAAGAACCCTGGAAAGGATACTATGGTTAAGCTGGGTAATGCGACGATGCATTGTATGCCGCATAAATTCGACATTCGATTATATCAGGTACTGCGACCAGTAAAGGAACCGCCGCCACCCCCTCCACAGGTAGTCCAGCAGCCACAACAACCGCACCAGCAGCCCTTGATGCAATCCCAACAGCCCGTCCAGACCAATCTTGTTCCTCCGGCCGCAATACCACAACCTCCCTCCACTTCCGCACCGACCTCGCGTCCAATGCAAACCCAGCAAGCTCATGTGCCGCCCGCACAACCAACCCCGCAACCACAGCAGCAAGCAGCACAAATACCTGTTGTCCCAGTATCTATGGCGCCTCAGCCAGCACATGTTGCAGGTCCTCCGCAGCAGATGCCCCATCATGCCGGGCCGCCACAACCTCATCAGGTTGTTCCACCGGCGGTCCCAAACCCTCAAAATGCACCACCTAGGCCTCCACAACCAGGCCAACCTTTTCAACAACATCCACCACTATCTCAGGTCGTCCCCCTCCCACCGCCGCCCCCCCGTCCAGACCCGGTTATCCAGATGCTTGCCATGAAGGCAGCCACAGATGTCAAACTCAAAGAGCTTATGCGCATTGTCGCCTCTGGTAAAGCAACGAGAGAGCAGTTGCAAGAGTTTCAAGGATATATTGATACACTCACGGCCGCAAGTAACAATCCCCCAATTGGGCCTCCAGGCAGTCAGCTCCGTCCGCCTCAGCAGATGCAACTGCCTCAGCCCCCGCGCCAACAATTCCCCTCTCAACTACAATTCAATTCACATGGACAGCCTATGCAGCCACAGATGCAGATGCACCCCATGCAACATCAACAAATGTTCCAACACCCACCTCAACAATTGACAATGCGCCAATATCAGCAGTCATTACAACCACCCCCACCAGTGCAACAACGTCCACCTCCCCAGTCAAAAGCTCGAGCGTTCCCACAGCCTCCGAGACAAGAAATTTGCGGTATTGTCTTCGAATTCATCGACTCCTACAGTCAAGGCGACCGTTTCCACTTCCCAAAGCATGCAATTCTGGAGTACAAGAACCGGGGCACCACCGTGATAGCATCTTTCATCGTGACACGAATCCCAGAAGGCTATAAAGAAGAATTCTACCAGCCAGTTACAATAATTTTGGAGAGCGCCTATCCAAGAATCCTCGAACACTTGAAGATGGTAGTGGCTGATCCGGACACTACAAGGAGCTATATGAAGCAGATCATAGACACCAAGAAGCGGGTGAACGATACATATCTTGTGTATCGCCTTCGGCGAGAACCTGGTGAAGCCGTACCAGACAAGGCCTATATCGAAACCCGGATGGACCCACCACCGCGGAGCAAGGAGGCAAAAAACGCAAGGGACACCAGCACGCCAATGCGGGATACCAAGAGCGGCGGGAATTCTGCACACCCACGGACTGGGCCCAAGGTGAAGCACGTCAAGAAGGTTCGTACTTCTCTCGCTTCAAACGAAAAGAAATAAAGTAAAGAAAAAAACACACGATACACACACGATCGTTTCATCTCTGTATATACCTCTCTCGTACTAAAACTCATGGTAGCACACTCCCAAACTTAATTCTACTCCTACTACTACTGCGTCAAATGATTCCCCTGCCACCGCCGCTACTGCTTCTGCTGCTGCTCCTGGTGGTGCTGCCAACGAAACTATCGTGCTTGAAGTGGATATGTCGCCTCCACCCGAACAAATTCCCAGGCCTCCGCGACTTCCGAAGCCCCCGAGGTCAAGAAAGGGCAGGATAGCGGACCCAACAAAGAATTGCCACATCTGCCAAACTTCGAAGACGTCGCTCTGGAGAAAGGCCGATATCGAGGGAGAAAACGTCACCGTGTGCAATGCGTGCGGGATAAAGTGGAAAACGAATGCACAGAAGCAGGCTCAGATCGCTGCAGCAGTCGCGCAAGGACTGCCAATTCCGATCTTTCCGGGAGATGAGAGGAGTAGCAGCGGTACTGGCGGACAGAGACCGTCGTTGGAAAGTCTTCAGCAAGGAGGCCCGCAGATGTGGATGGAGGGCGTGGAAAGCGTTACCGGCCAGGTCTTTGCTACCGGAGTTGGACTGTCGTCGTCCCCGCCGCCACCGTTTCAACAAGCAACTCAGCAACCCCCGCTGTCTCCTGAGCAGCATCCGACTCCTCGTGCTGTCCCTGCAGCACCATCGTCGGCAGCTCCGGAAACTGCCGCCGTCTCTTCTACTGGATAGTACGATTTGTGGAGAGGGAGAGGATTTCAAGGGAATGGATCGATCAGTCGTGGTGTAAATGAATGTGTATGATAGGCTTTTTCTGTTTCGATAAGCATGCGGGATATGGAGTCTTCCTTCTTTTGTTGCTTTGGTAGATGCTGCGTGCGTCTGGTTTGGCGCAAATGGTGTTTTTACTTTTGTATGTCTTTTGTGGCTGTATGCAGCAGTGCCGGAGCGTTAATCAAAGAGATGCCGGTAGTTAAAGAATGACTACATTCCATTTACTGTCAGACATCTAAGCCCCAGACATTGATGCAGAGACTTATCTGCAAGACCAACATCGAGTTCTGCATTGTACTTCCAAGGCAGATTTCTCGGGGATCACTCGGTATTCCGAATCTGGCTTAGACTAATGCACCGCTGGATTTGGTTTAGATCCCAAGCCCAGGGTCCCGCGCAAAGCGAATTGATACTTGGTATCACTGATCATGATGCTGACTGTTGTAGGAATTAGGTATATTCCAGCCGGCTCGGTCCCGGCCGCCCTCCCGCACAACAAAAACAACCATAAGAATCGCATTTTAACCCGAATCTGCCAGCCCGTGTTCTCGGGATCGCTGATAGACGAAGATCTGCCAAAAGGATGGTTTTGGCATGTACTGTACAACGTGGGCATAGCGCATGAACCACGGGATGCGCACAGTGACAAAATGTTTAGTCCACTTCGAGATCTTGATTCTGCCTATTGTGCTGGATTAGTTGAGATCTTGAAGGAAAAGTGGCTTGATGGCTGGATCCCGATGACGATCCGTCGAAACACAGCAGTCTGATTGGTTGTCCCGACTTAGTGACACTCCAAGAATCTGATTCGCACTCGGAGAATTGTGCCGTGCACCAGGCTTCAGGGTTGGCAGTGCTCAGCTCAACCGGATCCCATGCACAAGTTCCCCGCCAAACGGTATCTACGTAGATTATGGGGTTATTGAATTGGAATCTCTGTAGAATAGGTATTTATCTGGGCTATGGCTACTCCTTCCGATCCAGTTAATTGAGTTTAGTGATCGAACGACGTCTCTGCAGAGGTTAGGGTTCTTTGCTTGTTAACTCCACCCCCACACTTTGCCTGTTGCCTAAAGTATCGACAACGAGGCTCACTCGATCGCTGTTTATTTAGGCCTCCATTATTTCTTGCATTGGCAGTAATTCTGGGGAATCGGGAGTTTTGGTATGCAGCATATAGTATTGAGTTGTTCGAGCCGCGCCTTGGGTAGATTCCAGCCATTTCTTCGGAGCTCTTACAAACAACCTACAAAGCAGGGTATTGGCGACGATGAGAAATTCAATGCAGCCAAAATGCCAATAACGGGCGCAGCCCACTCTTCGTTTGTGTGAAGAATTCCTGCCAATCTGCATATGCACTGAAGCCTTTCCAGTTGGAGGTGTGGTAGCACGGCGTTGCCCCGTCAGCTGTGTGAATCACCATCCAACGCGTGTCTCTGATTCGATCTGGAAGGCTGTAGGCTGGGTATACAAAAACCCCCGCACACCATCACCCACCTCCACGACGACCTTCCGTTTCTCTGGGTTCCTCACGCAATAATGGCGTATCTTCAACGCTACCCCGACCCCAGCGTCTACGACGGCGACACCTTGATCCTCCTCGGCTTCTGCGACCCCAAAACTCCACTCAGCGGCCCGCACCTCCGTGTCCGATCGCAGATACTCCTCGACACAGGCTCCGACAAGTTCAAGACGTTTCTGGGCCCAGATTATCAGTTTCATATCCGCAGAAGGAAGAAGCTTTTGCGCAATGGAATTCCTATGGGAATCAATTTTATCGTCGACTTGGCCCCTCCTGAGGAGGGCGAAGAGGCGGTAGAGATATTAGGGAAGTTGTGGTGCCCCGATGCGGTGAGAAGGTGGAAACCGAAGGGACGCGGGACATGTGCCGAAGATGATGATGGCGTGGTTGATGAGCCGACGCCCCAGATTCCGAGTGAGTTGGACAAATTTTATGCCGAGACGTGGGGGGACCGGAAGGGAGAGGAGGGGACGGAAGAGATGGAGGAGGATACCGGGAATGAGCCATCGGAAAACGACGATGCGGGGTCCCCTGGTGCCGTCACTCCAAAACAATCCACTCGGAAAAATTCGACACCTCCGCCTCCACTACCTCCAGCCTATTCTGTCACGAGACATGTCGGCGCCCTGGAAAGAGTGTTCGGCATCCTACACGGCGTTGACCCACTACTCCACTCGGCGACAATGTGGTACACCGTCCACAAGGTTGCGGTGGGGCTCGGGTGCGCAAGAGCAGTAGTAGATTACATCCTCACATGGCTATACTCGGAGCGAAACGTCACGTTCATTGAGTTATTCACACCGCTCGCCATGGAAATCGCGGAGGAGCTGCAATCCGAGATGCTGTTCAAGGACTGCTTCGCCCTCTCGGTCGCCCGGAAACTCCTCGAAAACCGCTGCCGAGACTTTTACCCCGCGGACAAGGACACGGACTCCAAAGTCATGGCGCGATACCAGCACTCGATCGACGCGGGCGCACGATCGTTGAGCGTTAGAATTTGCGAAAAGTGGCACGAGCTCCTCAAGTTGAACTGGCTCGACAATCCTGAGAATGTCCCAGAGATGGAGACTATCAACGACTGCCTCCGCGATGCTGTCGCGAATCCAGGGAAATACCGCCCAAAATTCATTACCGATACAAAGACATTGAAGGATTCCATTCAGATAGCGTTGAGGACGAAGTTGACAGAGATTGTCGACGGCAAGGGGGGTATCCCCAACGCTCCTCCGGCGCCGCCGGATCCATTGGATCTTGAGAGCTGGGAGACATTCCGCTCCATGGTGTTTCAGGACAGTGGACACGATGCTATCGTATTTAATCGCTATGCGTGGATGCAAATTCGCGACATCAAGCTACCGGTGGATATGAGTTTTTATTCCAAAAGGTGGCCACCGCCAAACCAATGTATCTGCGAGGATCGGGTACTGGTCCAACAGAACGAGAAACCGAAGAATGGGGACAAAATCGAAGAATCCGGGAAAGGAAAGGGTATCATGAATACGGTTTCAACACCCGTCGGACAAGGACAATTTGTTGTCGAGGTCAGGACACGGCAGGATTTAGGATCCAATACTGCATCGCCGAACATCAAAGAAGATGATGACGACTGGGTTCAACCTCTCATGGATTCCCCGACCTTAGGCCAAAAAAGCTGCTCGAATCATCCACCCCCAGAATACCTCCTCGAGGTCCGTGGCGGGCAACCCTCCAACTCTGAAGCCGCACTCAAACGGGCCCTTGACTCTATGGAAGCAAATCATCCAACCAAAGCTGAATCCTCCCCACCGAAACGCCAGAGAGAGCAACTTCCGAAACTTCGCCCTCTTCTCCCCGCTGGAGGCCCGCAGAGTCCCAGGAAAGTCAACCTCCCTATCTGGGCCAGGTCTGCCCGAAATCCGCCGAAGATACCTCAAATAAGCCGTGACGATGATAGCGATGGCTGGTCGTGGAATGACAACGATTCCTATAATGATTTCTACAACGATGCACTCGACGCCTGGAACCCTCCCCGCAGAACCACAAACTCGGTGTATCCCAGGCGGTCGGATGACGACATACCGCCCAGCACAGAAACACTCCCCGCATATTCCATCGAACCATCGGGTGTTCTTTCCACGACGATTATCGATACGCACTTTTCCATCGACCGCCTCTTTAGCCAATGTGAGCGCTACCTTAGCAACGAAGCTGTGCCGGTATGTGTTAACTCCCGCGGGGAATGGCTAAACTTCCAATTGCTGGGATGTCTGGATGAGAGAGAGTGGAAGGAATTGCCGCTGTGGGCCGGAGGAGATGCAGTTGTACTTGTAGCAGGCCCATCTTCAGTAGCTCCAGCCGCAGGACCGGTGGAATCTATGGTGGAGAGTGATGGCGAGTATAGCGTTCTTGGCAGCGAGAGCTCTGGGGAGTTACTGGATTATCAGAGTTCGTCGGAAGGGCCGGTTTGGAGTTCCAGGAACAGTGACATGGATACGGGATGGTCGGGAGTTGAAGCAGAGAGTGATGATGACGACGACGACGACGACGACGATGACAATGATGCGAAGACGGTTGTGTCTGCAGGGACCGATGGTGAGAGGGAGGGGGATGCGGAAGATGGAGAGGTTTATGATGAAAGCGATTTTGAGGAGTTGGATGGCTTTGATTTGATGTGATTTTTTTTCAGGTTATTTTGATTGGGGGTTTTCGGCGTTGGAAGTGGTGATGATGTTACGAAGTTAAAATATTATTATTCGTTTTATACATGCAATTTCTATTACCTTCTCCACTCCGCCGAGGACATTGGTCCGTGATTGCACGTGCTGACCCATTGAAGATCCTTTCTATCGCCCCTTGTCACTCAATGATGTCGGGAAGTACGTGATGTAGGTGCCCTACACTACTATCGAGGGACTTGATCATAGCTAGCTCACTACACGCGTACCTTAAGCATCTACTTGCCTAATACTTGAGTAAGAACAAGGTATACTTAAATACACACGAGAGGTCTACTTAAGTAAGTAGAGACGGCTCTGATCAATGTGCTCATGGACTAGCCGCTTCTTCCCGCCCCCATCCCTGAGGAGTGAATGGTCTCGGAACCCTGGCGGGCCACTCAGAGGCTAGAGGAGCGAACTTGAGTGCGACGGGGAGTTCGGGGACGGGAGCATTCGACTCGATCAATTGAATACAACCACTCTTTATCTAAAAAGTAACACAACACCACAAATTATCCAAAGCTCACAACACCGAATCCTATGCTCCTAATAAAAGATGACCAAATAACAAAAAACTGAAGACACAAATCCAAACACTGCCTTCAACAAACGCCTTGACCAAACAGGAATCCACAATCACAGCACGCCAAATATAAGCTTCCCTACATAACAATATTCAATTGCACAGAACGGCCCTCAAACCACATTCAACGCCGGCTACCGTCCAACAAATAGCACCATCTGTATAATACCCATACCATTTCCAACTCGTCATTGAAATGCCCACTCAGAGCGTACGAAAAACAGACCGGGACCAAGGACCACAACTCCACGGAGCGAATATGAAGCGGTGGAGGGCTAGTAGTTGCAGGTGCCTGCCGTCGAAGTGTCAATTTTGCGTGGAAGAGAAGGATAGAGAGTACATACCGTTCCTCCGGAGCCCTGTTCTAGGTGATCGAGTTTTAAACGTTGTCGCTTTCCGCCATCCACCCTGCTAGGGTACTTCTGGAGCCTTTCGTATGTGGATGATCCTCTCTCATAATTTTCGAACGAAGAGCCACAACTTTGGTCATTAGTTCTATTGCTTCACTCGCTCGACCAAGATCCTTAAGCGTATATGCATAGTTATTCATGCTTCTCAAGGTACTTGGATGCTCAGCACCAAGCACCCGCTTTCTCGCTTCCAACACTTGCACCTCCAACTGCTCAGCCTCCCCCAATCTCCCCTGGTCCTTATATGTTGATGCGAGGTTTTTCATGCTTCTCAAGGTTTCTGGATGCTCGGCACCAAGCACTCGCTTTCTCGCTTCCATCACTTGCATCTCCAGCTGCTCAGCCTCCCCCAATCTTCCCTGCTTCCAGTATGTTCCTGCGAGGTTAAGCATGCTCGTCAAGGTATCTGGATGCTCGGCACCAAGCACTCGCTTTCTCGCTTCCATCACTTGCACCTCCAGCTGCTCAGCCTCCCCCAATCTCTCCTGGTTCCAGTATGTTCCTGCGAGGTTATCCATGCTCGTCAAGGTATTTGGATGCTCGGCACCAAGCACTCGCTTTCTCGCTTCCATCACTTGCACCCCCAGCTGCTCAGCCTCCCCCAATCTCCCCTGGTCCCTATATGTTGATGCGAGGTTACCCATGCTCGTCAAGGTATCTGGGTGCTCAGCACCAAGCGCTCGCTTTATCGCTTCCAACACTTGCACCCGTAGCTCTACAGCTTGTTTCCAAGCACCAACTATTTGATAAACTTTTGTAAGATTATCGACCTCTTCAAGAACATCCGGTTGCTGAATCTGAATGCATGTAAATAGCTCTGGAAAAAGCTTTCGGCATGATTCAACGTGTACATGAAGTCCCCGCTGAAATCGGAGATCTGACTCCGATTCGCCGAATGTCGATTGTATGGACCTATTGAGTAGACAGACAACAGACTGTTTGAACTGGAGCTGGTCCTCATCTGCAAGTCGATCCCGAGTGAACCAGTGAACTAGAGGGTGAAGGGAATACACAGTTTCGTCGTCATATTTTTCCCTTTTGACCAAGGAAAACAATTGAAGAATATCTATCGCTAGATCGAAATTGTCTCTATCCCATTCTTCATCCTGCCGCATCTCGAGCATATCTAAAATTGGCTTTGAGACCCGAGTATCTGTCCATTGGGCATCTCCTGGATAATTCATCTTGTCATTACATATCGTATCACTTGCTCGTTTGAAAATTTCTCCCGGAATCTGATCGTTATGCAGATACGAAAAAATCTGGAGGATCTCAGAAGCCAGAGGGTTCTTCTTTTGCACCATTTGGAAAGAAATCTCCCATGTCGTGTAAACAGTCCGCTCGTAACTGCTAGACTTTTGCTTTGAGATCCGTTTTTCTAGCAAAGATTTTCGGCGTTTTTGGAATAAATCCAAGTATTCCTTTAGAGTACACTTCCTGACCGCTATGTACGACCCAGCCTGGTCGATTGCGAGGGCCAAAAAACCCAGTTCGTTCACAACCGGTCTGGCGTCGACTCGTAAAACTTGGTCAGCTGGATCCTGACGCGAAACCTTCAGTATCAAGCTGATTGCATCCTCGAGTTCCATTTTATCGACTTCGTGATGTGCATCGAGTGCCGGAGCATGGGCACAGGTTTCCGGGTTTCGACTGGTAATGAGAATATTTCCTCTGTTTCCGGGTGGGAAATAATTGGAGACGTCAAGGTCGGGATCGTCGACATTGTCGATTACAAGCAACCATTCTTCCTCAGATGTTGATAGGTACTCCTTTACCGCGTCCGATGACGCCTCCGTCTGAAGGATTTTTGCAATTCCACGGAAGCTGGCTTCTGCTGTGTCCTCGCTCGTTGCGTCAACCCAGAAGACTCCCCAGAATCTAATGTAAATTCGCACGTTAGACCTGCGAACTCGCCAACGAGACAGGAAATGTACCGGTCTCGATGTGTTTCACAGAACGATAGAGCAATTTGTGTTTTTCCTATTGTTCTAATTGTGAGTTTCTTGCTTCTTCACGCATCGAATATAAAAGAATAAGAATAGGCATACCGGATCCACCCAATCCATACAGAACAAACACGTGTCTCGAGAGCCGAGTGTCCTTATTAAAAATGGAATTCTGGAGTCGCAATAGGATCTCTTGCCGCCCAGTGAAGGCAGGACTACGGGAATGAGGAACTTTCCAGTATTTTGTAGCGCTAAGTTTTGTTTGTCCCGGAACGCTAGGCCCAACTCAAGGATAATCAGCATAGGCTGGTATTTGCTTCCAGTAAATTACATACTAGGCTCCGAAAAAAGCACACCAGAAGATACGTGTTCGCCAGTAAGTGCATTTACTAAGTCATCCACCTCTTTACTAACTCTAACCCTCCGTAGGTACTGCATTGTGTGCGCCCTGACTTCACCAAGCTTTTTCCACTCTTCGAGTGTGATGCCTTGCATTCCTTGCTCGACATTCAAACGGAAGTATATCCCAGGGATATTCTTATATTGCTGCTCCATTTCTTCCGCTACCCTGTCCGAATCGGTCGCCAGTTTCTTCAGCACCTCGATGATCTTCGTTGGGAGCAACTTTTGAAAAGCGTCTGGTTCCGGAAGCCCAACAGTCTGGGGTTTGCCAGTTCCAACACTGAGGATACAGTCGATGGGGACATTTTCGCATGCAAGCTCCGCTTCATTGAGGACTTGGCGCACCGGGTTATTACAGCCGAGCGCGGCATCGACAAACTGTACTTGGTCATTCTTTTTGCCGATTTTTATTCTCTTGAAGAATGTCGGTGCCGCAGAAGTTGCACGGGCTGCCTCCCATATCTTGCAATTGATGTCTGTTCTTGGGACCTTGTACGATCGAAAAATTGTTGGAGAACCTATATGTTCGGCAGCTACTGCACAAACAAACCTACCAACTGTTAATAAGGTGTGGCCCGATGGATAGCTCAATGACAGGCCTTAGGCTTACGTTTTACAGGTGCTATCATCACGTATATCCATCATTTCTTCTTCTGGGTCGTCGTGTCCCCCGTACTTGTTGATAATCTTCTGGGTTGCTTCCTTGAGCCTGGTCGCCTTGAATAAACCGTCCTGTGTCTTGAACTTTTTTTCCTTGAAGATGTGTTCCGCTAAATCAACGTATTCATCAATGGCTTCCTGGGTAGACATTCGAAGTCTGCCAAGCATAATAGCAATCAACCTATTCAACCACAAGTAGTCAGTCCCGCATTATGGTGAAAGAAACGTGGATTCAACATGCCCGCCTGTAGACGTGCCTCCAATAATGTCGAAGTACTTTTTTCAGAATTAGCTATGTCTGGTAAAGACTTGAAAAGGTTACTCGTACTATATGCGGGCGTGGGAGCTCGGGCAGCTTTTGTTTATGCTGGATTCTAGCCATCACCTCGTGAAGGATGAGAAGCTCTGAAACTCCTCGGAAGCCACCCCCATCTGGGAATAACTAGCGTCAGCCACGATACCAAATGGTCTGTATAGAGAAACTAACCGAGTGATAGCAGTCGTAATCCGCGTCCATCTGATGACATGGCGCTTCTACTTGGAGGTCATGGAAGGTGGTGCTTGAATGCTTGCCAAAGTTATGTAGATCTGGAGGTTGAAGGTGCGGATGCGATGAAAAGAAGAAGGCGTTAGTCGGTCTGCACTGCCTTCTCCACCTGCCATCTTTGTTTTTAGACACGTCGGATTGGTTTAGCCGCAGCATTTACATGAGGGTGGTGGGTGAGCACAGTGGTCTGTCTTAACTATTGGCGTTACACTGCGTCGTCATGCGTTGTGTTTTTCTCGTGCCGGGGTGTATCCATGTCATTGGTCGCCGATGGGGCAGTGCGCAGGAAATGTGGCGGAGCATTCCAATTGTTTTCAACAGCTGCTGGAGAAAGTTATCAGGCTCCACCAATGTTGTGTCGTGTAATTCGCAATGATTTGAATGTGAATTGTGGTGTACTTTGCGCTTGGGGCGGTAACAATTTTTGTAGTCACCTTCCATATATCTATCTCCCCTCCGCCCTTGACTTGTAGCATCACCGTTTTCCTCTATTCCTCCAGACTAAAATCAAACTCCGCAAACGCCTCCTTAAACATCTTCGCATCATTACTCTCTTCCTCAACGCCCAGCACACAATCCCTCCAATTCCCCCTCTCCCTTCCCGTCCCCAACACCCCCGCCAATACCCTCCGTCCAAACTGTAAATCAAAGTATTCATTCGCCTCCAGCTTCAGCTCTCGCCCCCGTTCCGCACCACTGATCCAGTACGTAAAAGCGTCTCCCGGCTCTTCGGACTCCTCCTCGTCCTCGAACCCACGTCCCAGTCCCTCCCCGGCAGCGGCTTCAAACGCGGCATCAACACTTGCCAACAACTCCGTGGCAACAGGGACAAACTGCCAATGTGCATGCACACCGTTCCGTCTTCGGATCTCGAAAGTGACTGCGCCGCAGCCGCGGGTGGAAAGCATCTTCTCGATCGCTAGTTTATACCTTCGCATCTCGCCAAGGGTGCTTTTTCTCGTTTCCTCGTCTTCGATTAGCGGTAGTGTTGGCGTGTGGGAGAAAGGGATGATCAATATGTGGCCTGAGAACGGGAGTTTCTCTGGATTTGTAGCGGCAGAAGTGAGGGGGCCTTTTGCAGTGGTGAGATAGGACTCTGAGCCGATCGAGACAATGAGGTGTTTCTCGAGCTGCGGATAGGAGAGGCAGAAGAAGCAGCTATCTGGACCGGGGGGCGGGCGCGGTTGGTGGCCTCTTCCACCGCCGCGTCGCTTGTGGTGGTGCTGGCTAGTGTGGTCGCCCCAGAAGAAGGTTCCGTTTGGATTCTCTTCCGCTAGACGTTTGGTGCCTCTTGCATCCGCGTACGGCGATGCGGTTGATGTAGCGGCAGCAGTGGTGGGTTCGGTGATGTTGAGCGAGAACGCGAATATTGCCTTCTGCTTCCCCGCGTTGCCCCAATCGCCAAGTGCATAGAACCTACTTATGCGGTCGCCACTCTCTCCCTTGCGTATCTCGTTCCGGTACGGCTCACGCTCCCAATGTTTCTCACCCCCGGGGACGAAATGGTATCTTGGTCTTAGCTGATGCGCCAGCTCCGCAACGGGTTTACTTCCGCCCATCCTACCACCTGGCGCAGTGGCTGAATTCCGCTCCACACCTGCTGGCCACTCGTTGGAAATCAGGATATCCGCTGCATTGACCCCCTTCAGCGTATTCACCTCCGCCGCCGTGTAGAAAGGTAGGTACTTTGTCTGCGCCTCCTTTGCGTCCGTAGCAGCAATCAGGTTTGGGTCGTGGCTTCCGCCAACAGCGACGATTCGAATCCCTTCAGAGGTCTTGATACTCCCCTTTTTGCCGAGGAAGAAGAGGTTCTCGCAGACTTCGCCGTTATTGTTTTCGATGCGGTCCGTGATCGCGGATGGCAGCGAGAGCGTGCCGAGGGTGAAATAGGTAGGTAATGGAACGGCGATTTCGTTGCGGAGGAGCGCGTCTATGGTGAGGGAATCTGGAGAAGCGCCAAAGACATCGCCTAGCAGGATGGCGAAGGAGAAGTTGTTTTTTGCGTGGAGCGCGGCGAGTTTGGGGAAGACTTCGGAGAAGCGGCCGTGGAGTGCGCCGACGACGATTCTAATGGGGAAATGTTAGCGGTGAAGGGGAAAATATTGGGGAGAGAGAGGCGAACATTTTGGAGGCCATCTCTGGTGGTAGAGAGAGGTGTGTTGGTGGGGCGATTGATCGCGACGTGGTATGAGGTATATTTTGCGCGACGTGACAATAAAGTTGAAAGAGCCTCAATGCTTAATTTTTCACAAACTCGGTTAGACCAATAAGGCGGATACTCGCGTTAGTGGTTAGAGGAGTAGAATCTGGCCACACAGGTCATAGCAATACCATTTTTAGTGATGATTGTGAGAGCGAATCTCGCCTTGATTCTTTCGGGCTCTCATGTTTCCCACTCCCCCGGTTCGAATCCTCCAATAACAAGAACCATTGCCTGGCTTTGCTGGCGCTATAAACGCTAGGTGCTGTAAACACCAAGGTTCGAAATCTGTATCCCAGGCTTAGATATGCAGAAGGTACATTTTCACTACCAAGCTGATCTAGAGTCACACATAAGCTGGTACCACAATTCTCGACTATCATCTACCTATTCCTCATTCTCCGCATACTGCCTCCGCATCTCCTCTCCCATCTCCAAAAACCCCTCTCTCGTACCCACAATGCGTTCATAAACACCTTTACATTCTTCAACCACATCCTCATCAAACGCCAACTCTCCACTCATGGGTTTCAACACCACTACCCTCCCCTCCCCCTGTGCCTCCTCCGCGGCAAATGACTGCATATACCGGCACACGAACGCCACCTCTGCGCCTTTCTCTTCACATGCCTCCAGCACCCGCTTCACCGCAATCTCAGAGAATGTATACCCCAGTGGCTGAGGCTGGAGGGTGGAGGTGTAGAGTACAGCTATGTCTCACTGTTAGCGGCATTCAGAAGCAGCAGAAGAGTACGTACCCTCATCTTTTCCGCACTCGCTAGTCCCCGACGAGTGTGCCATAATATACACGGGGGATTCGTTTCTTGCTCCCTCCGCCTCTAGCGCGCCGACTGGGAATGTAAGCACTACGGCGTTGGGCACAATCCTGTCGGTTTCAGATTTCCGGGAAAATAAAGAGTCTAATGGAGCGGTGACGACGAAAATTCCCTTTGCAAGCGAGGTCGTTGTTGTTGCGGTGGAGGAGGAAGTGGGGGAAGTAATAACCCAGTCTGCGGTTACGGTTTCACCGTTGCTGAGTGCTACTGAGAGCTTGTCCTCTCCCTCCTGGATAGAGGTTACTCCACGAGAGAGGACATTAAGGCCACCTGCAACCGCTGCTCCCCGCGACCACACTTGACATAGGTCTGCGGAGCCGCCGTAGGCGATTGTGAGCGCTGCTGAGGACCGGATATCGGAGATGCGGCCGATAGAAGTAACATGTGCTGTTAATGCTGCTACGGCGGCGCGGAGGGGGGTTTTATGTGGGGGTGTTGGGAGGAGCGTAAGGGAGTGGAGGGATGCAATCATAAACGGCGGGAGCGGATAGACGGTTGTTAGGAAGTCTGTAAGCGATGTTTCGGCATGGTCTGGGAGCGTCAGCGACCGAGTGTACGTAGGAAGCTGGGGGAAGGACGCACCCTGGAGCAGTTTGTGATGCTTAGTATCTTCGAGGTCGGAACACTTCATCACAAACCTCAAGAAACCACCTAGATACCCACGATCCCGATCCTGCAAATCAGGGCTCCAAGCCACATCCTCGACAGTACAAGGCACCTCCCGTAGCTCACCTAGCTTCCGTAGCGACGAAAACCCCGCTGGTTTCTGCAGCTCCGGTAAACTCCCCTCTCCTGCCGTTTCGCTTCCGACATCCTGGCTCTTTTTCCTCCCCTTATTCCAGCCCCCCTTCTTCCGTATCGTTCCCCCAGCCTTCATAGCCTTTACCCCTGCATCGATAAGTACTCCACCTAGCCCTCCAGATGCAGGCCGCTCTGCGACTGCCGCGTCGGTAAGATACACCCACCAGCTCCCGACTGCCTGCCACGTGAACGACGTCGCCATATCCACATCTCTCAGCAGCTCTAGAAGGTTACTCCCCCAATAGACCAGATGCGGCGCAAGCGAAAGTGTGTATCCTCTCGGTCGCGCTATCGTAGTCCTCCACTCCACAGATGCGTGAGAGAATGGGGAGTCGGCGGGGAGGTTGGCAGACCAGGTATCGAGCTCGTCGAGAGCGAAGGCGGCTTCGTTGCTGCCATAGTAACCGTTGGGGTCGATTTGTAGCACCTTTTTTCCGGCGCGGCTGAGGGCTACAGCGAGGAGAGATTGTTTCACGCCAGTACCGCAGACTAGGACGTCCCAGTCCGTTGAGGGAAGTGTAAAGTCGTCCATTAGTGTTGTGTACAGGGCTGGTGACGTTGAGAGAATAGCTTATCGATTGTATGCCAAGACGGGGCTTGCCGGATCCCATTTAGCGGCGGGCAAGGCGGGAGATCGAGCTTGTGGCAAACACATGGAATATTAAGACGAGAGCGACTACGATGGTCTTCACCAAATCATCATTTAATTCTTCACAACGGCAGAAAGCTCTGTACCTTGCAGTCTTGCTCCCCGTAACTGACTTAAAAAACAAAACTTTTAAAAACAAAAAGAAAACTTAAAGCCGTCGCCGCTTCTCCGCCTCTAGCTCTCCTTGCAGTGATCCAAGCTTGCGCTTGAGACCCTGGTTCTCTCCGTTGTCTCTCCTAAGGTTTAAGAGGTTACTTGTAGTGGCGTGCGCCCTACTTATTTGCTTGACTGTCTCCTCGGCAATGACAACCCGCAGCTCTGCGTTCAGAGACCACCACCTGCCTCGCCTTGGGTTTGTTCTCTGTAATAATCGACCCTCGCTTTGATCAAACTTTGCATCGGGCTAGTAACCTCCTTCAGGAGATTCTTAATTGGGTTCACGATTGGCCGACACAGCCTCCGGATCTACTTTCTGCCTGATCGACGTGACCTCTTGGACAGCTTCTGTATTCTTTAGCTACAACAGTCTCGGACACTGCAGCTGTTCCTCCTATCGGCATAAACCTAAGAAACGTAAACTTTTGGCTAGGTGTCCACATACCCCCCAACTCCCATTTCATTCGCTTCACTCAATTTTGTTGGAACGACCCACCACTTTCTGGTTCTTGACCCCCGCTTTTGCTTCAGTCTTTCCTAGTTTCTTGGGTTTGGTAACTCTCACGATATAGCTGACAGCCCTAACTTAGCAATGGTCCAGTTCTGAGAGTACTGAGGATACAAGGCTTCCCCTTCGAAGCCGTTCTAGAATGCTATCCAAATAATGAGAGGTTTCGTAGTGTATGGCTGCGCAGCTCGTGTGACATGGAATGTTGGTTTGTGCTGGATCCAAAAGGCAAAAGGACTCCGATTCATTGACCATAGCCGGTTTCCACCCAGTTCGTTTGCCATTGCTACTTTCCACCCGCTCGTGAAAACTTCCCCAGCTCCTCAGATCCAAGGTCTGTCCCCTAATCTCCATTTACTGGAGCCAAAAATGGCTCAACGGAGTCTCAGCGCCATATTCCAAGCTTTCTTGAATCGCATACACTTTTCTGACACTCGAGAATTTGTTTCGCGGTATACTTCGAATTTTGACGGGCTAAATCTGTGCCATCTGGGAAAATGGCGTCTTCGGCATCGTGGAAGTCTTTAAAATCTTCCTAGAAATCATGCTAGTAAGTACTGACATGAATGGGAAGACCGTGGGAACAGCCATGGGAACCGGTGTAGAAAGCTGTGCGATCCAGCTACGAATTGAGACGTATCCTTTCCTCCCTAATGACCACGTGGACCGGTTGTAGATTTCTTCCTTCGGCGGTTCAGTTCCGTGAGAAAGAAGAGCACCTGTTTCGCCACCAGTCTGAGATGACGATCTTTGGTGGCAAAGTAATTTCAATCAGGCGCCCACCTAATAAATTGCCGTGAAGCTTCCGCACAGCGGGAAAAAAGCGTCTACTCGAGATTAGAGATACAGAAGTATTTTCGGGAGTCGCTTTCCGATGCCGACGAGCGGCTGACACTCAAAAGGTAGATGTTTGAAGCGAAGAGAAGGAAAAGAGGGGTTTATGTGCATTCTGCCGTATGAATGTGCGGTTCAGCTTCAATAGCTAGTGAGGATGAGCAAGAGCTATTATCTCGCACTAGGTGCCGAAATAGTCTCAGGAGCCGGTTTGTCGGTAGGAATAGCACAAAAATTCGGTCTATAACGAGTTAGTTGAACGGAAGCCATAAGGCTCCTCCCCACTGTCTGAGGTGGAGATTTTTCGTGGCGTCCTGGTGGACTATTTGCGGATCGGCGGCAGCGGCAGGGGTCAGATGTCGATCTGACGTGCTCGGACCCCGGTTTTATACAGCCAAGACTGTCGGAGTTTGCCGGTTCCAAGTCTAGCGGCGGGCAGCGGGGTCAAAGTTTAGTTTGCGGGGAACGCGTGGGATAGCACAAACACATGAGAGCGAATACATTGTGAACACGTGCAGCAAAGATTTTCAGCATGCCCCACCGCAGAACAATGACGACAATGTCTCCTCAACCACACTCTCCATCCATCACCTCCAGCGACGACTATAGAAATACAGTACACAGCTATAGAGATCATAGACACCATCAACCATGACCGACACCCCCCAGCTCGACGGCGCAAACGGGTCCCGCCCACGGTACCCAGACCCTAACGAGTACCTCCACGGGCTCGTCGACATCGGGAGGTATGTACCTGCTGATGGGGCGGAATCACTCTGCGAGTACTAACACACCCAGCAACGGCATCCGCTTCTCGATCTCGGACCTCTCACCTCCCACCACGCGGATCATGCCCACGCTCTTCCAAGACCGCGCCCCAGTTTCCCTCTACGACGCCCAATTCATAGGCACAACAAAAGCCCCCATCTCCGACCCCGTCATCAAATCCATCGTCAAGACCCTGATCCGTTTCAAACACATCTGCGCCACCTACGGTGTTCCTAGCACGAACATCCGCGTGGTAGCAACCGAAGCAACGCGGGAGGCCCAAAACTCGCAGCAATTCCGTGAGGCCATCGAAGCGGCGACGGGGTGGCACGTGGACATGCTGTCAAAGACCGACGAGGGAAAGATAGGTGCATGGGGGGTCGCAAGTTCCCTCTCCGAGATCAGCGGGCTAGTAATGGATCTAGGCGGGGGGAGCACACAGCTCTCCTGGCTCGTGTCCAAGGGCGGCGAAGCCAAGATCGCCCCAAACCCCGTGTCGCTCCCCTACGGTGCCGCCGCGCTATCAAAGCGCCTCGAAACCGCGATTTCACCGGCTGCAATCGAGGTGGTGCGCGAGGAAATGAAAGCTCGGCTTTCGGAGGCGTTTTTATCTCTACAACTTCCGGCCGAGCTTGTGCAAGAACGAGGGGAGTTAGACCTGTACCTTTCCGGCGGCGGTTTCCGGGGTTTCGGATACCTCCTGCTATCCGAACATGCAATCCAGCCGTACCCCGTCCCAATCATAAACGGCTTCTCAGCGCCGGGGGAACATTTCACACATCTTGCCGACTTCCACCTCTCGTCCGCTGCCTCAAAGACCCTAGACAAAACCTTCCGCATCTCTGAACGCCGCGCCCGACAAATCCCCGCAGTCGCGTTCTTGATAAACACACTCATGCAGACCCTCCCCAAGATCCGCTCCGTAATCTTCTGCCAGGGCGGCGTCCGCGAGGGCGCACTGTACTCAACCCTAGAAAAACACATCCGCAAACAAGACCCGCTGGTAGTAGCAACGCAACCTTTCGCACCCCCCGCAGCCCCAGAGTTTGTAAAACTCATGGAGCACGCCCTCCCGCGCAGCGTGCCCCTCGAAGTCCGCCGCATTGTCCGCCCACTCGCCAACATAATGCTGCACCATGCAAACGTGCCGAAGGAATCCCGTGCCTCCTGCGGCCTCCATGCCACAACCACCGGCGTCCTCGCCTCCGTCCATGGGCTCACACACAAAATGCGCGCCTTACTCGCACTGGCATTATGTCAACGCTGGGGCGGGGAGGTGAGCGATTCCACTTTAAAGTCACGCCTGCAGCAGCTCGTGGGGGGCGAGATGGAGTTTTGGTGCCGTTATCTCGGTGCGGTAGCGGGGGTTGTTGGTGCAGTTTATCCCGGCGGGGTGTTAGTTGGTGATGAGGAGCGAGTACGGTTTTATGGTGAGGACTCGGGACAAGGGGAGAAGAAGGTTGTGGGATTGATTGTACGGTTTATTGAAGGGGATGCTGTTACTGAGGGGGTTATGGTGGGCCGGGAGGTGGAGACTGTGGAAAAGGTGGGGAAGAAGAAACGGTGTGGGACGTTTAGGCGGAAAGTTGAGGTTGCGGTTGAACGGGATTTGTGACGGATACTGAGGAGAGGGAGTGAGGGTGAGAGGAAGGGTGCGAAGAAGGCATTTGCGGAGATTTGAGAGGAGTATGTGGGTAAAATTGTAATTGGGAAGAGTGGTTTACATCAGTGCTTTCTGTTCACGAGTATGGTTATCTGTGTGAAGAAATTGATAATGGTTGATAAGCAGACAATGGCCTATGATGGGGTGAGTGAGTGGATCAAACTCCAAGCACATCCGAGCCCGGTCAAAGAGAGTGGTGGTGCTCATTTTCACTCAACGGAACAGGACAGCTATGCAGACATACAACACCTGACGAAGTGACAAACCCAAAAGCTAGTATGTATCCTATTATACGCACATCTAGTACAGTCCAATTACGTTCCCCCAAAAGCCTCAACCCTTCTCTTCAACACCTCCCTAACCTCCCCTACCCCCAATGCACTGATCCCCAGTTTCCCCATAACCTCTCGCGCCTTATTGTTATCCTCAAACACCGGCGCCACTACATCACCCAGCGTCCATCCCTCCCCCTCCCTTTCCACTGGCAAAATAAGCAGCATACATACCTCCCGAACTCTCTCCCCGCCCCCAACTTCCGGCAATAACTCTCCAGCATCCCTCGCAAACTGTCTCCCGCCCGCAAGCGAGAACGTATTCCTAACCACCACGTAATCCCACAGATACGCCTGCAACACTTTCACAGTCGCTCTGTGTACGCGTCTGAACACGGCCGTAGCTAGAGTTTTCTGCAGGAACGCGGAGTGTGTCCCCATCACTGTCAGCGCAGACAGTAGCTCTGGAGAAACTGCGGGGGTTGTGGTGGGGTCAAGGGAAGACCAGTTGTTGATTTTTATGTATGCTTTTAGTTCGTCTTTGATGTGGGCTGCTAAGTGGTCGACTATCATTTCTTCTGTCTTGAGATGGAGGTTTTTGTACGAGTTTGCGGTTTCGTCAAAGAGTGCGCCGTCGTCATCGGTGTCAGATGAGATCAGTGTGTTGCTGGTGATGGAGGCTACTTCGGCAATGTTCATGTTCCCCGTGAGCTGCTTGTTAGGAGTGTTCTTTTGGGCGCGGGTTTGGAGGTCTTCCCAGAGCTCTAGGAAGAACTGTAATTCATTAGCGGGGCTCAGTGATTCCTGTAGTCCAAGAGACCGGAATGAACACGGCCAGTTTGGATTACTCGAGGGAAGTGGGGACGGCGTACGATATCTTCACTCCAATCACGCATACAGTTTTCCATAAACATAGCCGAACCATAAGCCTTACAAAGTTTCTCCAGCCCGCCCAACCCGGATAGAGATTGTACCTCCTCCTTACTAGTCCCCTGCACTGCTCTCGCAATTGACGAAGAAAGAACGCGGAAGGCCTCAACGCTCGAGTTAAGGCGGTCGTGGTACTGGTCGAGGATGGCAATTTGTATATCGATGAGGAAACGCAAACGCTGGCTGAATGAGATTAGAGGCCGGTAGCTGTCCGTAACTGTTTCCAGAAGATCTTTGAGACGCATTGCCGACTTAGTCGGTTTGCTTTCTGAGGGCTCAACAGAGTCATAGTCGATGACCCAGGCATCGGGGGCGGCGAGGATAGTGTGGTACCGTGAGAGCGCAACTATGGGATGTTAAATAAGTTAAGGTGGGAAAGGGGGAGACCTGTACATTCTTTCTCAACCTTGAGCCAACCTGCGAAGCCATTCTCGACTACCAACACCTCGTGGGCCATCCCCTTCCACGCGGTACTATCCTGTCCAAAGGGTGTATAAAAGAACTCTTCGCGGAGCTCGGCGTCAAATTTGATCATTTCATGGATAAAGTGGCTTAATAACTGCGCTTGGTCTAGAATCTGTGGGAGGAGATGCTTCGTTTTTCTTCGCACGATGGGCAGAAGAGCAGTGATAAACTCGACTATGGCATCTCTCTGGTTGATGAGGGGGTTTTCAGACTCCGAGAGGATAGGCTGGATTATGTCGGTGAGCAATGAGATAGTGTTGTCGTCTGCAAGGAGGCCGGTTATGTGCGCTAGAAACCACTCCGGCTTATCGATTCTGTTGGTCGGTCTGTTGCCTTCAAAATGATATCTGAACCTCAAAGCCAGCGGCTTCACTAGCACCTCAAACGGTAATAGAGGTGGTGGCTCTCTCGCGCTAGCCTGGAGGACCCTACATCTCATCAATATCGATCCCAACCGCAATGAATATAGGTAACTTACGGCCCTTGCAATACAAGCAGCTTCTCAAACGCTGCCCTAATCGACTCTTCCGCACTGTGGGGCAGCACCAAGTTCTCTCCGGGCCATCCTATCTTTGCCAAAGCTTTCTCCAATCTATCGGCCAGCATCCCACTCATCTCTTTCCACAGCTCCCCTGTAGCCTTTTCCACATAGTCCACCAAGTGGACCGCCGCGCTCTCGGCAGCCTCATTCCTGCGCTTCAACCCCGCCGCCAGCTCCTGAAGTTTCGTATACGGCTTCAATGCCTCCTCCGGATTGCCCTCACTCACGTGGCGTTTCGCATCTTCGCTCAATTCCTGCACCTTCTGCAACAGGTCTACATACCCCCTCGCCACATCCAACCGCCTTAGCTTCTCAATCGTAGCTTCAAACTGTACCGCCGCGTCGGTGGCTGTGTCGGCAGTAGTAGTAGCTAGTAACCGCCTATCAATCCCCGCCTGTACATTCTGAAAGTCATTGGTAGTAGCAATGAGCTTTTGGGAATGGGATTCGAGAGCCTCGCGGGCAGATTCGACGGCGCTGTCGGCAGTCTCGAGCTGGGTGCGGAGCTGCTGTTGTTGCGTTTGTACTGAGGAGAGGAGAGAGTCGAGGGTGTCGAGGTCGGCGAGAGTTTGGAATTTGTCGTTGAGGTAGTCCTGGACGCGGACGTCGTTAGGGGGTGGAAGAGATGGCATTTTGACGTTGCGGTTCTGCGAAGGCGAGGGGGAGACGTGGTGGCTACGTAGATCGGATAAGATAAGAACGCTTGGCTTGCATCACCGGTGAGTGAGATATCATGACACCATGTAATTCGGGGAGTCTGGAACTAGCCCAACTGGAACGGCTCCTGCATCGTCTTTGCTCTTCAGACACTCTTAAAGTTAGCCTTTGTTGTAGGACGCAATCGGGGTTTCGAAAGCGCCTGTCTTGCCCAATATTTACAATTACCAATACAAATTATTCTCTTTCGTGCCGTCGACCTCAGCCTTCACACCTATTCGTTGTCGCTTTTAAAGACAAATCCTACGTTGAGATCCATTCAATCCAACCAGAGGACTAATCACTACTTCAGTTGCAATTAGGGATGGCCACCCGAAATACCCCTCGCCTCCGCAAGCTCCCGCTCAAGCCTAGAAACAACAGCACTGGTCCTCTCCTTATCACTGCGGCCCTGATCATCTCCCCAAACTGCATCCATGTCCTCCAGCGAGCGGCCACTAGTTTCCGGGACCGCAAAGTATGTCCACACACCCGACAGGAACGAAAATACAGCAAAGAAAGCGAATGCGCCATACGGAGAGTGCTGGACTAGCGCTGGTGTGATGAGGCCGATGATGCTATATCTATTAGATACTGTGAATCGTTCGGAAATATACAGGAGCTTACAAGTTGTTGAACCAGTTGGAACAAGTCGACAATGCAACACCCTTTGCTCGCATTGTAGAGTTGAATATCTCGGTTGGCATTGCCCAAGGAACTGGTCCCCACGATAGCCCGAACGCTACCATGTAGATGAAGATGAAAGCAACACCCACCCAGGCGGCAGATTGGTGAGAATCCCAGTCGTGGCCGAAGGCACCTACCATGGATGCTACAATCACGTGGCAGATGCACATTGCGACGGAACCGAAGAGGAGTAGCGGTCTACGTCCGACGCGGTCCATGAGGAATATTGCGGGGGTAACACCAACGATTTCTGTGAGCGAAGATGCTTGCGCACACGTCGCATGGGAATGCCAGCGAGTGCGCGTAGAAGCACCAAACGTTAGTCCATGTTGATGAAAGTCGGGAGCAATGGTAAAGTCTTACGGAGAATGTTCATCACTCCAGACATGTGCAACCTCATCTCAAAGTCGAGGCCCAAAGTCTCGAACAAAGAAGGGCTGTAGTCTATGTTACCGTCAGAAAGGCCACCACATTGTCTGGATAGTACTGGAGTCTATACAGATCAGGCCGTTGATTCCCACAAACTAGATAATCCCTCTCATGTAAGCCAAACCCAGATCAATAGTTACAGGACGAAATCCAAAAATCTCTAAGCCTTCCTGATCTACAGCTGGAAGAATTTTACTGCTGTCGGACCGGTCGCTCGTGCCCGAAAGCTTTCCATACTGCCTTGTCGTCAAGCCCTCATAGATCCAAAACCCACTTAGGGTTGATGGTCTGGCCAGTGGTCTAGAGATCTGGGAATTTCATCCGCATTTGGTTCTACGATTGTGGGGAAGCACACACCTGTTGGAAGAACATCAAGAGCTATATCCGCAGGCACTTCAGCTCAAGTCCACAAATCAAAGCGCTGTCCTACTTACAATTCCGCAAAGAGTACGCTTATAACTTCCTTTCCGGAATGTGTCCACCCAGCTAGCGAATTCTAACTTGATACTAGAGCTAGTAGAACCGTCCATCAATGTGGGATGTCGTTCTTCTTGGACCTCCTTCTGAACTGTTGCCTCTGCTCGGACCTCAAGCCATTCTGCCATTACACGCTCATCAGTCTCCGGTAGGCACCGAAGTCTAGCAAAGGTCTGCAAGGCCTCATCGTGGCGGCCCTGACCCGCAAGCCAACGGGGCGAAAACGGCAGCGACTTCATACACACTATTAGAATAACCGCAGGCACCATCTGAAGCAGGAATGGCAATCTCCACGACCAATGGCTCTCGATGAACCTAGTGCCGTAGGTAATATAGAATGCGACAATGATTCCGAAGACGATTGACCACTCCTCAAGCACCAGGAGTGCGCCTCTTGCATTGGGAGGTGCGATTTCTGAGATATACAGTGGAGCAGTCATAGACAACACACCAATTCCCACTCCGCCAATCGCCCTCCCAACGACCAGTACAGCGTAAGAACCTGCCCCCGTTTGAAGCGCACTGCCAAGTAGGAACCAGACGAAGCCGATACACATGGCATATTTCCTCGAGAATTTGTCCGCGAGGAACCCGGCCTGCGCAGCCCCAACCATCGCACCCAACTGGAGCATGGCCGTCATGAATCCCTTCCAAAACCCAGCGGCTGAATTCCGTTCCGTATCGATCCGGGGGAACTTGTCGTTGAAGTGATCCATAACCAACGTGACTGAGACCACCCCCTGGTCGTAGCCTGGAGACATCAGAACCAGCCCCCACCACCGACTCCCGGCGACTTTGCATACCAAACAGAAAACCTCCCATGGCTGCAAAGACAGCACATCGCACGACAAACGCGGATCCGAGAAGTCCGGCTATTCCCGTTCGTCCGTAAGATCTTGCCAGTGCTTCGGGATCCTTTGCGAGTTTCGTGGTTCCGGCTATTTCCTCGTGCATGGGCGTCTTGGAGGGCGAAGGAACCCGCCCTGGTCCTTCCACTTCTACTTTGTCCATTGCGAGTGAGGCCAGGATACGAAGGCGTTTTTTTGGCTGGCGCGGTGAGGCTTGGAATCGTGAAAAGTCTGCGAGGAATGAAATTTTAGAGTTTAACAAGTACGTAGGTGTAATAAGATTGGGAGGTGGCTTACGACTAAGACAAAGACCTCTAGTGAAGAATTTAATATCGATATCCGGCGACGTACGAAAGAAACCGCACCGCGCGCAGGGCAGGAAAACTCTGGATTTAAGTATTCTCTGCTTTCCGATTTTCTCCCCGGCCTAATTTGGATGCCAGGGCCGGTTCAACTCCGAAACTAAAACTCCCGCCAGACGATTGGTCGGCTTCTAGGTTGTTTGTAATCGGGCACGCGAATCAGTACACTATATATCTATGCGCTAGGTAAAACAGGAATGCCCATCTTTGCGGGGAAATTTTGGGGAATTAAGGCTGTGTATTAACTCGAGTGCATATGGGAACAAATAGAGCAATATATTTGATGGCTCCCGCATGGACATGGTGTGATGCAGCCCGCTGAAAACCTCCGATATGTGCTATTTCTCCGAGATGCATCGGATGGTGGCAGGTGCGGAAGGGCCACATATACGGATGCGCAGTTTGTTTGTTTTGTTTTATTCATACTGTATGCACTCTAATTAGAGTATGACAGGACCCAATATCCCCTCCGCCTCCGGGCGAGCCGGCTAGATGGCGGAGCTCCCCCCCCGCTACCCTTCATCCCCGCGGATGCGCAGTTTTGGCAGGTGGTTAGGGTAATGACCCCATTTAGCCATAATGCGCTGATCGGTGTCGCTTTTGACTGGTGAAGTTCAACGTCAGATCAAGAAGGGGATTGGTTCTCACTCAAGAAGATGTGAAACTTCGCCATTACCAACCCTCTAACATAGATTCCTTCCCATCCTCCAACACCAGGGTATCCTACTAGTATCTGGTCGTGACCCAGCCATTCTACATAAAAACCGTTGATCTATACCGTACTTTTTCGACCCAAACTGCAGGGCATCCAAATCCGCACTTTATTTATCTACTCGACATCTCTAACTATAGCCGTCATCGCTGTCCACACAAGGTTCTCTTCAGCTTTTATGTTCGTATATATAGCACGCAAAGTAGCCAGCAGATCCAGTTGGGACTGGTCGGTTGCACTAGGAGAGGTCGGAATTTAGTCTCTAGGCATCTGTAGATATTTACGGTTATTCACAGGTATCTACGCCATGGCAGATATCTATGGATTTCTATTGATATCCAGGCTTTTCTGGGCCTTGAACAGGCCGGTCTATGCCAAGTGCGGTTTCCCCAGATATGACCGGCCCTAACCGGTCTATGGATCTTTGGATCGCTAGCTAGTTAATCTGACCACTTGGAAACACCATAGGAAGGAATCACCTGGACCGAAGAGGTAACCCCGAAAACCTCGTCCGCTATTACAAACCCCTAGCTGCCCCAACGTCCGCTGCAAACTAGATCCTGCCCTACCCGACGCAGATCCCGACCCCAGCCAAGTCCGCGTCTTCCATGAGTGCTTGAGCTCATGTTAACTCCACCGGTGGTGTCTAGGTGAATGTGAAAGAGGCCGGCAGTCAGAGGTATTGGAGTTCTTCATCGGTGACGTTAGGTAAGCTGGCGGGCAGAAGCGGTGGTACTAAGGTAAGGGTAGATAACGAGAGCCAGTCGGCGTACAGTTTAGGGAGGAGAACCCACACGTGCATTCCTTCCCATTTCCCGAGTAACCTTTGAACCCGATATGGGGCGTCAGCATTCGGCAGGGTAGTAAAGGTAAATGGGTCGTCGAAGGCGGCCGGGGTTTGAGGCTGCTAAGTGCCAGTGCAAGACAATGTGACGTGGAGGTCGGCATTGAGGCCCGTGATGCTGTTGACATTGTCCTAGGAGCGGGTGAAGGAGACTTTCATAGCCCACTCGACTTTGCCAGCAGAACCGGTGTTATGAATAGTCTGACTGATGACGAGACATACATGGGTCCTAAGGCCCAAATTCTCACCTTCTCGCTGAGTGTAGCTGCTGTTGTTGCCTGGGATCTGGACGGTAGAGGAAGAAAAGATGGAGCCAGTAGTGCTAGTTGGATCGGAATCGCCAACGTAATGTGGACGAGCTTATCCTTGAAAGGGAATAGATGGGTATAGTTTTGTTCACCACACTGTACAGGCGGAACATAGCAGATATGACGAGAATCATCCTTCGACTGTAGGATCCATGTGACAAGCCGTAACGAGCCTCGATATCAAAGGCGATACCGATGTCGCCGCTGGTGTGTCAGGCAACGGTGATTAGTTCTGTAACCACGTAAACGAGCTTAACTTAACTACACGGGGTGATCTCTCCGAGATTGGAGCGGAGCAGAGTTCGGGTGCCTACATCCCATGAGGTCACTCGTTCCAGAACATTCTATTCAGAGATTCACAGCCCCCCCCCAAACCTTAAGTACTTACATACTGGCTGTCTCATTCAGCCTCTGTACATACCAGTCTAGACGCTATCACACCTCGAGGTCCCCACTAAGGCAGGGGCAAACAAAAATGAGCGACAACCCTGTCACAACACCAATAAATAAGTACATATCTCGACGTTATCTGAAATTAAGAGAGAAAACAGTGGTTCCGTAGCCTCCGCCAGAGTTTAAATTCCTCTTAGACTATTTATGGAATAATAGAAATTTTACATGATCATACTAACATCTACCCCACACCCCCCAACATAATTTTCCCGTCCTACCAAGTTCAATCATCAGAAATTCGTAGAAACCTTTAAAAGTAAGACACCTGTCTCTTCCACCACCGCCCGGAAGTTTCGGAAATGTAGAAGTGGATATCGCTCACTAAAGATTCGAAGGAGAGTGTGTTTAGTGTTGAAGCGGTTATTGCTAGACCGGGTGTGTGGGATGTCGAATCGGTTTTTGACACGTATAATACATTAGGCCAGCCGCAGTAATCCGCACCCAAAGAAAGCTATACTATTTGGGAGCCGTTCGCATGGTGCTCTACGGACTGTAGCCATCGCAGTTGGTTGGATTTGTGTAAGGTGTGTAAGAGGTTGATAAGAGTGGGAGAATATCATGGCCGGCCTCGAAGTAACGACGAATAATACTCTCACTACGTCCATATTAGGCAACCTAAGAGACATCTCTCGAACCCGCTGTGGATATCTTCTCTTCAACCCTGGCTATCCTTTTGAGAGCGGCCACGGTTTCGCTGTGGTTCTCTCCATAGAACTTTTGGTAACCATTGTAAGCTTTTCGAAAGGATTTGAGCGCCTCTTCATACTGATTCTGCTGCTCGAATGTGTCCCCCATGTTGTAGATCGTGTTGAGTGTCTTGGGATGGTCATTTCCAAGTGAATTCTCATACCCCGCGAGCGCTCTCTTATAACACTCCAACGCCTTGTTGTACTCTTTTGTGCTCTCAAATAAAACCCCCATGTTATAGACCGTACGTAGCGTCGTGGAGTGACCACTTCCAAGCAAATTCTCATGCCCATCGAGAGCTCTCTGGTACCACTCTAGTGCCTTGTCGTTCTCCCCTTTGTTCCGGAATACAACGGCCATGTTATTGACCGTGTCGAGTGTGCTGGGATGATCACTTCCAAGTGAATTCTCATATCCGTCGAGAGCTCTCTGGTACCACTCTAGTGCCTTGTCATTCTCCCCTTTTTCCTGGAATACAACGGCCATGTTATTGACCATGTTGAGTGTGCTGGGATGATCACTTCCAAGTGACTTCTCATATCCGTCGAGAGCTCTCTGGTACCACTCTAGTGCCTTGTCGTTCTCCCCTTTTTCCCGGAATACAACGGCCATGTTATTGACCGTACGGAGTGTGCTGGGATGATTACTTCCAAATGAATTCTCATATCCATCGAGAGCTCTCTGGTACCACTCTAGTGCCTTGTCATTCTCCCCTTTTTTCCGGAATACAACGGCCATGTTATTGACTGTGTCGAGTGTGCTAGGATGATTACTTCCAAATGAATTCTCATATCCATCGAGAGCTCTCTGGTACCACTCTAGTGCCTTGTCATTCTCCCCTTTTTTCCAGAATACAATGGCCATGCTATTGACCGTACAGAGTGTGCTGGGATGATCACTTTCAAGTGAATTCTCATACCCGTCGAGAGCTCTCTGGTACCACTCCAACGCCTTGTCGTATTGCCCTTTGTTATTGAATATCCTGCTGATATTGAGCACCGTGCTAAGTGTTGAAGGGTGGTCAGGTCCGACAAGTTTCTCAAGGCCTTCTAGAGCTGTATTCAGCAAGCGAGAAGATACATCGTAGTTACACCATTCAATGAAAACATGTGCAATTTTTGAAATTGAATTATAGATTGACTCGTCGAGGGTATAGGGTTGAACCTGCGAGAAATAGCGTGACAAATGTCGTTCAAGGGTAAAGAGATGACCTCGTATTCGCCTCTCCCAAGTCAAATATTCCGGCGTTCTTTCCTCTTCGAGCTGAAGGATTGAAACGACTAGCAACACAGCTTGTATAGAATTTTGGCGTTTCTCGTCAATATTCAGACGCTCACGAGTCCATTCGTGGACTAGGGGATGGGTTGAGAATTTTCTATCCGACGCGGGTTCGAACGCCTTCCGTTCTATGAGGGAAAGCTCCACGAGTTCATCCATAGCACGTTCTATCTCAGCTATAGGTATGTCAGCTTCCGAAGTAATGGCCTATACTTGTTTCAAGAGTAATACCATTGCTTAACCAAGCATATGCAGAGTTTCCTTTAATCTTACCCAGCAGAAACTTCACGGGTATGTCCTCATTACTTAGGAATGAGCAAACATCGAGAAGACGCGCCGCAGCAGGGCTCAGCGAGCGATAGGAAAGTTCCCAGGGGAAGACCGTCTCCAGCTGATACAGTTTCACCTTGGGAATTTCGCTTAACGTGGATATAAAGTCTTGTTGGAGCCTTCCGAGATAAGTCTCGAAGCTGATACGCTTTACTCGCATATATGCTGCTGCATGAGAGAGCGCTAGCGGGTAATTTCCAAGCTTCTGTACTATCTCTCTAGCTAACTTCAATTCTGCCAGGATTTAGTTCGGAGATCTAAGTGATCATGCGAAGGTGCTCACCATCTTCTGACAGTTTTTTATCTTCGATTTTCATGCCCTTGAGCAACAGACTGAGCCCTTCTCCAGGTTCGACCACGCCTATGGTGATCCAATGTCCATGAAATCCAAGCTCCGGTCGACGCGAGGTAACAATTATGTGCCCTTGGTTGCATGTGGGAAGGAGTCTTCCGAGGTCGACAGCGTCTAAATCGTCATTGTTATCTACCAGGAGTAGCCATTTTGCATTTCCATCCTCAGTAAGCCACTGCTTGACGAGCCTCCATGCAGACTGCATAGGGTCTAGCTGAAGATGCCCCGAAGTGTTAACCAAGCCAGGCATTCCGAGTTTGTGGGAGATGTCAGTGTAACAGTCTTGCGGCGATGGACTTTTCTTTGCATAATGACGCACCAGACTTTCCAGAATGAGACGTCCACTAGATTCGACTGCATCCATATCCTGAGCACCAAGCCAGAAAACTGACTTATAGAGGTGTCCATGGCGATGCGCATACTCAAGCGCTATTTGCGTTTTCCCGATACCGCCCATGGCGCTTAGGACACAAACATTGCGCTCGAACTTGTCGCCCAATGGTTGAAGTTTCTGATAGATTTCCTCCAAAATGTTCTCCCTACCGCAGAAGTCAGGATTTCTAGGAAACGGTAGCTCGACTGGAAGGCTGAACGTGTCGAACGAACTCCTAGGGTTCACTGCTGGCCAATCAAATTTGGATTTAGGTAAAATAGAGAGGCTACAACTTACTGTTAGAAGGAAGATACCCATTAGTAAGACTTCGTAGGTTCTCGTTGTGTTCCTTCAGTCTCTGAACCAATGCCAGTAACTTAGTCTTATCGGTAAAGGCCCATTTCAATCTGGCGGATGCTGACACGGCAAGTTCGAACTTCCGAGCAATAGTCTCTAATTTTGCGGTATCAATGTTGGTGTCGGAGTCTGGTCCACCGACAAGAGTAGGAATGTTCGAACAATCACTCGAGCTCGACAAACGGGATGACTTCCGGAGGAAATTCCGGGCTTGCTGCCTCTTTCCAGGAACCGCAACGGGTTGTATTCCATATTCATATTCTAGTCTTCGAATATCTGCAAACAGTTGTGCAATTCTGGCGAGCGTTTGGATGATGAGTAAATGTCGTTTTTGGTCGGTTCTGAAAAACGGGTCGCTGGAAGAAACTTTCCGGTTATCGACCCAGTCTCTAAGCAGTTGGTACTGAACAGCGATTTCGTGGCGGCAGTCATCGAAGTCTTTATCCAGCTCGCGGGCGGTTTGGAGTATTCGGTATCCTTCGAAGGCGGTTCTCAGGAGGACATCCACCGCACCTGGCACCCCTAACCCAAGCCCAATTATCCCCTCCATAGCTGCCACTTAACAGGAACGAGTTGCCGATAATCAGGAGCGATATTGTGTAGCGTTCGCGCTGTGTATCTTTTCGGGGGGTTCAGGTATGCCTGGTGATTGCGACTGCGGGGAATTTTGCTTGGGGTTTAACAACGCATCTTTGTGTGCAGAATGCTCAGCCTCCACATGGTTGCGATTCACTCCATTGGAAAGAATGATCAAATGCAGCGGTCTTAAGCTCCATTCTGTACATGCACAAGAAAAGAGCATCACGATTTCACCGATTTCCTCAGTTTTTGCTTAAGAGGAAACTGTTTTTTTCTTCTTGTTTGAGTTGTCAAGCTGAGAAAACATCTGTGGTAGCGGTAAGCAAGAGATAGAGATCACGTATTCGAATGCGTATGCTACGCGAATGCCAAGATCAGGTTAATTTCCGTTTTAATTTTTTAATGCAATAATATAACGTATTTGACGATGTAACCGCTCAAGGCTACACAGCTACAATATAACAGCTTCGCTTCGCAGGCTGCGCTCACTATTGTGCTCTGAAGTTGGTGTGAGAGGCCCTGGTGGTCACGTGACTTGAATCGATTTACATCGGTTGGAGATAAACAAGTGCTATAGGATTGAACGAAGTGACTAGACAGTATCACATCAATTGTACGGGATGACTATGGAGTGCGGGTACGCGGAATACACAGGGAATCGCAATGGTTCGGTCTGTGGAACTGCGCTAGATGCTATGTATGGCGCCAAATACTATGCTCCATTCTTCCAGGTGCACTTGATTGCACGTTCCTAAGTCCACTCGACTCCCAGCTCTCAGGCGCACTCGATTCTATGCTCAGGTGCACTGGACTTCAAGCTCGTTTCCGCGCCCCAGAAGTGTCCCCACTCCAAAAACACAAAGCGGCCACCACTCGAGACCAGCTTAGTAAATTCACAATCTGAGAGCGCGACCAGTTAGAGTGCATCAAGTAGATCATTTGACGCCAAACAAGAGTCTTGGTCAGATCGCAATTGATGGAGTTGACATGGGGTGGTGGACAGTTATACCAGGGGGGATTCCATCAACGCACCATCCACCCATGCCAAATCCACGAATATTACTCCGATTCAGACGCTTCTTGACGTCAAATGATCTAACCGATGCTCTCTAAATGGTAGCTTTTACAGGTTGTGAACCCGCAAAGCCGTTCTCGAGTAGCGGTCGATTTTGTGTTTTTAGAGCGGGAATACCCCCGAGGGCGCGGAGATGAGTGATCTGGGAGCATGGAGACGAGTATACTTGAGAGCGTGCAATCAAGCACACTTGGGAGCATGGAGTCAAGCGCAGTGGCGAGTGGGGAGTGGTATGATGTATCTGGCGGGTGGCGGCCGAGAAAATCATGACGTAGGTCGATCTGAGTCTAACAATTAGCGTGAACCTTATCTTGAGATGCAAGTTCTCTAATGGGATCTCACGATATCTTATGGTCATGGTGTTGACAATTGTAGCCATCTCTCCTTCGGCAACGGTAAACAATTAGATCTTGGGGAGAGCAGATCTCGGACTCGGTTTTTCCACTCGGAATCTGCAGCCCGATTCTCACCGTTTTTGGATGTATGTATGAGCACACATTCGATCCAGGGCTGCTCATGTACTCTTCAGTGTGGTGGTAATGGTGATGGTGATGGTAATAGTAATAGTGATGGTGATGGTGATAGTTGCAGTAATAGTAGCAGTGATGTTGATAGACACGGTACCTGCTAGAGGTGGGAGCACAGACAAGTAGACTGGCTACGTCAACGTCAAAGCTTCCACAAACTTAAGGTACAGAGAGAAAAGGACTCGAGATATATACAGGAGACATCAGCCCCTACGGCGGGCTTATATCAGGTCTATAACGTCTCAGATCTTATATATGCAACACGAGCTGTTACTATATGGCCTGGAAGGAAGTCGCCGAATTGATTCACAGGCTGTGGACTCGTAGTCGTAGACTCATACACGAGTTTTCACTCGCCACCAGCTCCGCCACTGGCATTTCCAATCATGGGCTTCCATAGACTTCCACAGAGCTCCAAGCTCTCTTGTATATAAAGACAGAGGTTCTCCCTTAGATAGTTTAATAGACTTCTTCCGCTTTACATTCGCAACACGAGCTGTTGCATGTGTACTTGGATCGTGAGTCTGAAGTCTTGTATGAGAATGAAGACTTGTATGAAGATGGTGACTGTATGAGGATATGCATCAGGACCAGGGTGATGCGTCTCATGTCAGATAGAGCATACGCGTACGCATATGGTAGATTGTACATATACGGTCTTTGGCCCTCGAGATAGAGCAATCAGTATACTGTCAACACGAGCTGCAAGTCTCAATGCGAGTGATCGTCCGTGACGCTTAGCAGTTCTCACCTCCTGCAGCTATATCTCGCTCAATAACTATGAAATAAACAAATTCGAAACGCGCTTACGATGATTGTATGATGCTCGAAATTTCTATCCCTTCTCTACAGGCAGATATGTGGTGGTTAGGAAACTGAGAGTTCGCCTGGCAGCGGGTTTTTGTTGCGCGTGCTGTTTAGACTTGGTACCGGTGCCGATGCAGCGGCCTGACTCTGCCTGAGGTGCTCAACAGAAGTTTATTTCTACATGTATATTGTTGCATATATGGTTTATCTCCCTGGCGTATGGCTTCAGTTGGACTGATGCATAATCTCTCTAAGATGATGGTCATTCCATACTCAGCTGGAGATGCCAGCTGAGTGCGCATGCATGCGTACAAGACATACAAGACATATTCCGAATACCGCGTATATAAGTTCATGAATGTACCTGTACTTTAGAATATAAGCTTCTAGCAATCAGTATTTCAACATATATAGTGGACACTATTCACCCTCTGCTGTCTAACCATTCAACTCATCTCAGTTTTTGATGAGAATTTCGGGCACAAAATGTAAATCATAGGATACCTCCACCCGCAGCAAACCTACTCCAAAAAGGTCAAGGGGTTACATTGAAGCTAACATGTTGTAAAACCAACGGCGTTGTCAGAATTAACTCGATGTTGCGTTTACAGATGTGTGATGAAATCCCTCGTCTTTTACCGTACCTCTAATTTGGGACATTGTCAGAGCCTACTGGTGCGTGCTTTTTGTGTATCCCTTGTCCTATCACCATGCCTTGGCTGCCTCTGAATATATACCAGTTGCATATTGGAGACCCTCTCTAATTTCGTTCTGCTTCCTTCGCTCTCGCGATCTCTGTTGATTGCACCTATTCCTCGCTTTCTGCTATCGCAACCTCGGCACTCTCGGTTGAATTGGTTGAATCTGGTACCAGGTGGAGTAGAAGGGAGTGCCGCTGCAGCCGCAACTCGCACTTGCTAGTGATATCCCTCGAGCTCTAGGTTGATAGGCTGAAAGAAGGAGCGCAGCAACCGTTGCTTTGACTGTTCCTGATCCATAAACGGCCCGCTACAGGCAATAGTATAGAAAGAAGTAGTACAACCGTACAGTTGTATTGCGTAGATATCTCCCCTCGCACATTCCATCCCTTAATCTTCTAAGAACACTTTACCCGGGAGTGAATTTTAGTATTGGTTGGTCATCAGAAGCGTCACTTTTAGCTCGGTTGATTCACTAGAATCGTCGCATTCAGAACTCAGGTTGTTTTTAATGCTCGTTACGCACCTGCATCGGCGATAGAAGAAGAAGCATAGCCATCATGACGGGGTGAGTGCAAGCAGCGACAGAACACGAAATCATTCGACGGTGTCGGCAAGCCCAAACGCGTTTCCAGAATCTCGGATATTCCAATCGGAACGGAATCCAACGCTACAACGTCAGCACGAAACAGCGTTACGCATTAGCCAAACTATTCAATCTGGGAGGTGGAATTGGGGACGGGGAAGGAGGAGAGTTAAACCTAACACTGGTCTGCTTCTTACATATGGCGAAAGAATAGAACACGACGGCGCACAACAAGGTCGTTCGATGAATCATAGATGATAAAACATAAGCGATCTAAATATGCATACACATAGGACCTTTCGATTCCCCTAAATGCATCGTTCGGTCACCGTTGAGTGTCGGTTAAATTATTATGTCCGCGAAACATTTTTCAATTTCTATGCCGCTGTAAGTCCAGGTATATTCAAATGGGAAAATATGGATATATATGCTGTAGGTTGATTGCAATCTACGCAAGGCTGTTTCTCATATGGAGACATATGGGCGTTGAGGCATCTAAACACGCCGGTACGTACAATTACAGTCTTCTAAAGAAAAATAATGAAAATCTAGCTCCTAGGCCTACAACGGCCAGCTCTGTAAAGTATATATGTTCCGACTGAAATGGGAAGTAACCTGCTTCGCGAATAAGTCGACTGCTTCGCGAATAAGTCAACTTTTCGTACCAGTTGACTGAGCAAAGTCACCAGTCAAGTTTCCGTTTCAGCTGACTGAGCAATAAAGTACAGTTGACTGGGAACGAAAGCCCCAGGATTTACCATACAGTCAACTAGGTGGAGAAGCTAGAGGCTGGCCCAGTACACAATCTTGTTCAACTTGACTGTCCTTGCCCTTGATCACTGTTGTATCGCTGCCCCACACCTATTCGCACCTACAAAATTCACAGGATGGAAGGAGGAACAGAGGGCGAGATAATTGCAAGGCTACTATGGTATTGGAAATCTACATGGAAATAATAATATGTATCCCTCGGATCGTAGAATTTGGAGTGCATTTTGGACCAGGGAGCAGGGGGCGGTGTCCTTCCAGAAAAGTAATTAGTAGTGTGGTACATAGTCAAATGGCAGGAAGGCGGGTTTGTCAATAATTCATCTCGTGGCTCAATGATTGATGATGCAATCCCTTATCCTGCCCATCGGAACTTCTTAGTCCCGCTGGCTGGGTGATAAAGACACTGTAAAGTCAGCTGGTGACTGCAGCTTCGAGCTACAGCTGGCTGGTTCATAAAGTTGACTTATTCGCGAAGCAGCCGGCTTATTTACGAAGCAATCGACTTATTCGCGAAGCCGATTCCTTCACAGTTCAGTCGGAACATGTATAACTCGGGCGACATCAAAGCAAACACAAGAACAATAGACGACACATGCTATTCAGCTAACACTATCAAATACCTCCACGAACGGCATCAGACCTGTTTTTTTGGCCCTTGACAGAGCTGCACTGCGGCTTCTCTCTTCCTCGTTGTGTTCAACCTCAATTCTGATAGTGCAAGGGAGCAGCTAAATAGTTTTGTCTTGTGTGTAGTGCGAGTAGTTGGTAGTAGGAAACAGTGTCGCATCCTCTAGTGGTGAGCGCTTGTGGGTGTTAGTCATGGTGCTAGTTTTGGTTGCGCATGCAGTGAAGTGTAAGAATGGCAAAGGTGATCTTCTAGTGTTGATGTTGTAGAGCGGCCTGTGTGGGGTGCGGGTAGCTAGCCGGTGGGGTCTATTGTAATTTGTGTTGCCAGTTTTGGCTGCAGTGAAGTGTAAGGACGGTGGAGGTGTAAGAATGAAAGATGCTCTTCTCGGAGTGGAGCTCTACTTAAGTACTGTGTTCATAGCAGCCGTATAACCTAAAGTGCCGAGCTGGTGCACCAAACTTAAGGGAAGCGGCATGTGAGTCCCTATCACCAGACTACAGTAACCATATAAATCCCACATGGCCAGCCACAAACTTAAGTTTCTGGAGACAGACTCAGAGGAGCGGTTGGTCAGTGTTCGTGTTTGAAGTCTCATAGACGGGTTAGGGTTGATCGCACTGCCTCTTCACTGCATCGCTTAAAGCTGCTGTGCTTATCGACCCTAATACTGATGAAAAGCTCTGCGTCAATATCCTAGTCTGTCATACGGCTTTTTCTCGCTAGGGCTACGCAACGCCGTATCCAAGCCGACTGACAGACTATCAATATCCCACTCCAGACCCCATAACAAGACTGAACGAACCAAAACAGCCCAGCACGTGGACTACAGTAAAAAGGACTATATTTCTAGTCTGCCAGACGGTACAACACTAGAAGCAAATACAATTAAAATTCTCTCGGCTCTCTCCATCACGCTTTCTACAACTCACCGCTCATACCCCCGTACCACTCGCCGCTCCTAACACCTTCGCCCGCGTCCCCACCGCCCTCTCATCCTCCTCTCCCTTGCAGATTCCAGCATAAATCAGAAGTCCTCGTGATGGCGTGGTTATCCGTTGTGTACGAATTAACGATGTACTCACAAGCCCTATGCTAGGGCCCGGCACACACCATTAATCATCTACACCGCTTTTTGGTTGTTGTCATTGAGCGTGGAATAGATGCTCCTCGTCCCAACCAATAGAACTCTCGCCTACCCATCCTTGAATATCTGACATCGCATATGCAATGCGCTTCCAAATCCTCAAATATCATAGATCAGGTAGTTAGGAAGGGCTGACAACAAATCAGCATACGAATCCAATCCCAGGAACTACAACCACTAAATTTGCGAGGAGCGAGTGATGGTGCGGAAGAACCCGCAGTCTCCGTTGATTGTATATCCAGGTGCGATGTATACTGGCTGTGAGAATTTAGCACAGAAAAATAGAGAGTGGTCGGCTGGAAGGTACTCAGAGCTGTAACTTGGGGTCTTGGTGTTCTGAGTTCACCATTTTGAGTGGGCCTGAAGGGGATATCAATTCTACCATGAGTAGGCGGAATTAACTCGGTAGAACAGAATATATTTCTATGTGTGGCGTTTAGCCCAGGCGCCTGAAGGATGCGGCTGAGCTGAACAAGTGATACAAAGATAACGCATCCTTGCACCGCTTCTCCTTCCGAGGCGGGTGATGTGGGAGTGGGGGAAGCTATTAAACCGTTATAATCGCCACTTATATAGAGTAAGATAGCCGGTGATGCGTAGGCGCGGAAGTTTCCGTCCACCACTCCTCCCACCATAACAGGTTTTCAGCTCTCTGCAAAGAAAGTTGCATTTGTTAAACACTTGCTATTGACACTATAAAGGTCGTTTGTACACCCCTGTCTCCAAACGCCCTAGATCCAATTCCTACATCTAATAGCACATCCATAAGCACAAATACCATGGCCGGCTTTCCCACTCTCAAGCCCTTCGCCACCATCTGCGTCTGCCTCCTTTCCTCCTCTCTCCCCATTCCGCTAACAGCGCTCTAACAGCTCCAAATCGACCAACTCAACCCCATCGGTACCCCACCATACCACCCACCATCTTCTAGATACTAAGAAAACCACAGGTACCCTCTGCTCAGGGCCAACCAAATTCTTTACCGTACGCATGCTATCTCTCCTTCCATTAGGCCAGTTTAACAAGGACTATGTAGAACCTCAAGGAAGGCACCCTCACCACTGAGCCCGGTATCGAGCCCGCCATCAATGCGACTCTCGTGATGGCGGCGACTGGCTGCAGGCCGATCCGGATATGAAGTATCTTCGCCTCGATATACGGAGCGTCATTAAGTACCACCGTTCCTTCTTTCCCTTTCTCTCATGGCGTTGTTGACGGTCGATATGTAGGACTGATGACAACGTGGTGTGTACTCCCTCCCCCCTTCTTATTGCGTAGGCATGTGTTGATGTGTATATTAGCACCTCACGTTCATGTTCAAAGGTATTATCACCGTGACGCGGAGATTGCAAAGATCTTGCAAGGTGAGCCAGATGCGCAGTCAGTTGACTTTAGATACATCATTGCGTTGCCACAATTCCAAGTTTGTATCTTCCTAGAGGTATGTGTGTGAGTTGACGCATTGTGGGATGTAGACGGGCCATGAGAAGTATAAATACTTGGAGGACTTGGTTTTTGTTTCTTCGGGACGTGCTATCGTTGATGAGGATGGGGCTGCTGTGGAGCATAAGATCAGCCAGGTTGTTACTTAACGTGGAGTGCTGTGTGGGGGTGGGGTTTCTGAGGGGTGTGAGAGTGAACGGAATGTAGTCATGATATTCAGGTAAGGTACTTTGTCATCGTGACCATAACCCTATCTTTCATAACCTCCACGTGGCCGCTAGATAATGCTACACAACCAGTAGGTATCAGCACTTATACGAGCAATTCTGATCTATCTAAGTGCATTGGGAATAGAGACTTTGCGTTTTTGACTCCGGTGTCAAATTTAGGGCGCTTAGCTATGTTAATCGCTCACCAGCCACACCCAGAATTTATGATGCACCCAGTCTAGACTGGAGGCAAATGGCCAATATTTGACCCAGACTTTGAGCACCTACTAATTCTACAGTTTTGCTTGCCTCACAGAAGTAAGTATATCAGTAGATAATATAAGATTCTGGTGAAGTAATATTAAAGGGATACTTCAAAATGGCCTCTGAGAAATGTTGGATTTGGTGTTTCTGTTGTAAATAATTAGAGATCGCCTATTTTTGCTACCATGATAACCACCTTGTTTAGCGTTATGACAATCCACCCGGAGTCAACAGCGCAAAGTCTCTAATGCAAAGCTCTTTCGCAAAGTGCAGAGCTGATTACTGGTAGTTATTTATTCCACAGTTACCTGATAAGAGGGCAATAGGGGAGGAACGGACGGATGGTCATGTCCATTTTATAATCCTAATTGCTATGCATGCTATTTGTTATATGGAATTCCCGTTGAAGCCAGGAAGATGTTCGCCAATAAGATGGATATATTTATATTTCATTTGAATGACCAGTGTTGTATAAATCCCACCTACTTTCTGTCTGTCTGACAAGGCAAGCCTTTCTCCCAACGCGCAGCTATGGTACTCATGAACACGCTGCATTTGTATATGGTTTGTTCAATCATCCGCCTACTCGCACACCACCACCACCACCACTACCACCACTACCACCATTATGTCCACTGCCGCTACATTTGCTACACTCCCGTTGCGATCATCGGCAAAAGTGAAAATCGGCTATAGGCTGCGCTCCGCATAGCTCATAACAAGTTTCCCGTGGACCCCTGCGCAATGAGCAGCCTATAGGTGTCCATAGTCGATCCATAGACATCCGCGATAAATATTCGGCTGGTCCTTCGCCCCACACGCGGAGACCAGACTTTAGGTTGGTTCAAGCTCAGACTTTGTGTCTAGTGGTAACTCAAACTAGATGTCATCCACTGCCACCCGAGTTCGCGAACACACTGCCAATATCTACGTTCTCACGCCCCTCGGAATTTAGTCAATCGGTTCGGAGTGGTCAGTCCAATATTTGTAACAACTAGTTTGTGGAGTGGACTTGAGTAAACCCGGATAATTGGCCTAAGACCAGCCCAGACCGGATGCCGGGAGCCACCGAGAGAAATTTGGGAGGGCTTTGAGGAAAGCGTATTTGCAGAACCGAAGCGTAGAGAGCTCCGGGCGATTTCGATGTGGGGATATCTTGTTTGTTGTAAGATTCAATCTCACCATGACATGGTATGGTATGCCGCATGCCACAGAGCGACACGAAAATGCATGCGCCATCCTGGGTAACTATCATCATACGGAGAACTGGGGTCTGCGTATTAGACACCGTCCGCCCTCCCAAAGGTCACGTCGGGTCTCAAAACCCACACAAAACCACGTGGCATATGTTGGTTCCGATCTCTCGCGACTCAAACAGGCAGGAGATCTGGTGCAACCAACAAAATTTATATGTGGTTCAACTACCGATCCAACATGGAGTCTGTTGAAGTGAAAGAAGCAACGAAGCGAGGGATTTTGAACCGATAAGTCCACATTCACCTGGTGCTACCTAATTGGAGAACGAAAGCTGAGATCTTAGGGCTGAAGGGTATACATGCATGTATGTATGGTCAGATCGAAGAAGAAAGCTCAACGTGGGTTATTAGGCTGATGATAACGCGTCTTAATATAATACCCCAAGTTCTAATATAACATTAATCCACACGGAAATCAAGTGCAATTTCAAACATTCTGGTGAGTAAACGAACAGAAAGGAAGAAAGGATATGGAAGGGACATCAGAAATCACCGGGATTGCTCTGGGTAATTTACGCTCAGGGTCCGCGTGAGTGACGACTGATGACAACAGCCGAGGCAGAGGTTTGAGGCAGGGCGATGTGGGAGCGGAAGAAGCCATTAACACGTTATAATCGCCGTTTATATAGAGTAAGATAGTTGACGATGCGTATGCACGAATGTTTGCGCGGAAGTTTGCGTCCGCGCCCCCCACCCTCACACAGGTTTTCAGCTCTGCCGGAACCGGATTGCAATTGCTGAACACTTGCCGTTGCGTCCTACACTATAAAAGCCGTAGATAATTTCCCGTATCCAAACGTCTCAGATCCAATTCCTCGTCCAATAGTACATCCATCGATCTATCCACAAGTACAAGCACCATGACCGGCTTTCCCACTCTCAAGCCCTTCGCCACCATCTGCGTCTGCCTCCCCTTCTCCCCTTCCTCTTCCCATCCACTAACAGCGCTCTAATAGTCCCAGATCGACCAACCCAACCCCATCGGTACCTCACCATCTCGCCCATCGTCTTATAGATTCTAGATTCTAAGAAAACCGCAGGAACCCTCTGCTCAGGGCCAACCCAGTTCTTTGTTGTACGCATCACACCCCCCATGCGTTGGGCCAATTAACAAGGACTATGTAGAACATCAAGAACGGCACTCTCACAACTGAACCTGGTGTCGAGCCCGCCGTCAATGCGACTCTCGTGATGGGAGGTGACTGGCTACTCGCCGACCCGGATATGAAGCATCTCCGCCTTGATATGCGGAGTGTTATCAAGTACCTCCCTTCCTTCTTCCCCCTCCTCTCGTAGCGTTGTTGACGTTTGGTATGCAGGACTGACGACGACGTGGTGTGTACTCCTTTCCCCCCCTACTTTATTCGTGGGCGTGTGTTGATGTGTATGCCTAGAACATCACGTTCATGTTTAAGGGTATCATCACCATGACGCCAGAGCTTGCAAAGATCCTACAAGGCGAGCCGGATGCGCAGTCGGTAGACTTTGGCAATCTCATTGCTCTGCCGCAATTCCAGGTATGAATCTTCCTAGAGAGCGTATGTGTGTGTGGGCTGACGCGGTGTGCGATGTAGACTGGCCATGAGAAGTATAAATATTTAGAGAACTTGGTTTTTGTTGCTTCGGCACGCGCTATTGTGGGTGAGGGTGGGCTTACTATGGAGTATAAGGTCAGCCAGGTTGTTGCTTGATGTGTTGTGTGGTTTGGGGAGGGGTTCTGGTGATGAGAGTGAACAGAATGTAGTCATGATATTTGTGCTGTACTTGGTGTCGAATGATAATCAAACTACCGGTTAGCGGCATTTGCAAAGAATATCGAAATCAACCACCATAGCAACTGCTGCAATAAGTAGCCGACCACCCAATTAAGTTACGGATTTTATTTAGGATGACCCCCGGAGGAGCTGTATTATGCACGATAACCTGTCAATTTTTATGCAGAATGACCTTGCTTTAGCGAACCACACAAACAAAAAATTGAAAAAGAATTTTGAAAAATTAGTCACAAATAAGAAAGTTAAATTAATAGACTGACTTAGTCTGCGACTAAGGGTAGAAAGAGGGGAGCTCCCCCACCTAACCGGCTATCCAGAGGGGGAGGGGAACTAGGTCCTGCCGTACTCTAGTTAGAGTACATGCAGAATGATTAAAACAAACTTAGTCTGGGACTCTCACGTGACCTCGCAAGCTGCTCCCAAAGCGTTGCCAGACTAAGATTGACTGTTGCGTAGAATTCTCGAATTTTCAGGTGTGCCTCCAATTGATGCGGTGCCTAATTAGATGTTGCCAGTATGTAATGAGTGTGAAATGAGTGTGTAAGAGGGTGGTAACAAAAAACAATGGCTAGTAATCTTCAGAATCATTGAATTTTAGTGTCATCAATGACAACCCATCTATTTTCGCAATGAAACCAACCAATATAAAAACCACCAGCAGCACATCTCAAAACAACTTAGAAAATACAACACACTTTGGATACTTAAAAGATTAGTTCTATGTTTGGACATATACTTCAATTTTTTGTTATACTTATTTTTCATTGACGGTCATTCTGCATAGTATGGGGCCCAGGGTCATTTCACATACATACATATGTACTAAGAATCTATAAGGTCCATCCTACATTAAATTGGACTTGATTATCCTACATAATACGGCTCCCCCAGGGGTTATCCTGAATAAAACCGTTAATTAAAAGATTAAAAGGTTCCTTCGTATATGAGGGGGGAGAAAGACCCGAAACTGGGGTGAGGGGAGTAGCCCACAGTTTGTCGCGAGGAGGCCTATGGAATTATTCCTCTCGGTCCTTAATGCATTATACCATCACGAAAGATCGCTTGCAATATGTAGATAGCCTACCCTACGAGACTGTTGCGGTTATAGATGTAGCTTGAGCTTTGATTACATAGATATAGATAGATAGATAGATAACTAAAAACGTTCTCTACTGAATAAAGAATCGACAATCTTCACCCAAAAGTAACTAGTATTATCTTATGTATTTAGCGCTATCTGTCCGCCTCTCTATGTATTCGAATCTTGATTTAACTAAGCGCTAGAGAATAAAAAAGCCACTTGATAAGCTAGCAATCTTGCTTAGCAAGCGTTTGAAAATAGAGTACATGGAGATTTGCCTGAGTTGCAAGTACTTAACCACCACCGCCGCCTCTGCGCTCTCCCTTATAACTAGAAGCTCCTCAATTATCATGTCCAAATCGACCACAACCACAACCATCACATTGATGTACCCAACCGCCATATCCGAATCATAATTCGCCTATGACGATATCCTTGGCCTTGGAGTAACTTGATGTGTCTACTCCCTGAACGATTTTACAGCCGCTAAGTTCGTGCACGAATCCCTCGAAGACTTCCAAATACAAATCCTAGCTGTCGAACTTCGAATTTTCCAATGTCTTATTCCTCTCCCCTACGGATTGTACGTTGTTTCGGGATCGTCAACGGTGCCATAACCCTGGAGCGGTTGCTACACAAACGGCTCTAACCGCCGTCAGCGTCCCCTTCCTACCGACTCCGCTGGGCCGTCGAAGCAGCAGAGGGACTCAACCACTTGCACAAGGTAGGGATCTTACAGGCCGACATATCGACGAAGAATATCCTTGTGGACACATCAGACCATCTAAAATACATTGACTTTTCGTGCTTCAGTATTGATGGGAAAATATCGTTGCTATTCTACTCGACACGCAATTCTTCGCCCCGATTTAATACACTTAATGAAAGCCCAAACATCTCGGTAGAGACGTGGTTGTTTACGCTCGGCTCGGTGCAGTATGAAATCGAAACGGGACATGTGCTGTATGAGGGGTTGAAGGATGATCAGGTGGAGAAAATGTACAAAGTGTTGGAGTGTCCGGATGTGAGCAGGCTGTGCACTGGGGATATTATTAGGAAGTGTTGGAATGCGGAGTATGAGAATGTTGGGCGAGGTATTGAACGATCTTCGGGAAGTGCTCCAAAAGGCATGTGGATGAGAAGAGCGGGGATGGAAGGGTGGACCTGCAAATAGAGCTGTTGATAGTATGTACTACTGACCCCACTTCCTGGGGGTGAAATGGTGACATAAAGACAGTAGGAGGTCGTCATTCAACTTCACTCAATTGTAATTTGACAGCAGAGTTACCTTAAGAGCATCAATTGGTTGGTGAGGGTCCCATCAATATCACGCACGGCGTCATTGACATGTGTACTAGTACATCATATCATAATTTTCAGAGAGTGGCAATAAGGTAGGTTATCTACATATATATAACACAAAGAGGTCAGAAATTTGCAAGTGATCTCCCCCTTCCAATCAATGCTCCACTTGTACTTCGCAAATTCTGATGAGGGACCTCCCAAGTTAAAGAAGTGTTGTGGCTGTTCCAAGATCCGATCGGCCGAAACAACATCAAACCCCAACCAAAATGATCAAATTAAACGGGACTCGGTTATTTTTAGTTCTCGATACCGTTACGGGCTCTGCTGCGGTCGTAAATCCACAGAAAAATGTATCATAGAAACAATTTGGTTAGGGTTAGGGCCGGATTGTACAGCGTAAATGCTTGTTTTGTGCTTTAAGCTTGAATGGACATAGACCCGGTGCATGTTCTGTCGAGGGATGTTGATTGATACCCTCTCTCTCTTCAGCTTGATTTCCCAGCAGTACTTGATACAGGGGATGAATCAATGCAAGAGCCGCCGTTCGTGTATCATTTGGTGGCTCCTGCAGCAGACGGTACGAGAAAGTGCAATATTCACCCATAATATACTTTCCCCTGAAACGAATACGATTACAGTTACGAATAGAGCACCTCCGCAGAGCCTCGTTCCACAAGGAAACATTTCGCTCCCCGAAGCCGTGGCCAACCATGCCTGGGTACCTCTTAGCCACCGGGGGATTCTGAGAATACATAAAACTGCATGTGCACATTCCGAAGTACCTCGCTGCAGTCATACCAGCCAAAGGTACTTCAGCACATTCATGGCGGTGGCTTATGTCCACGCCAAATCCGAGTATGGGAAAAACCCAGCCAATGAGGCATGAACAGCATTCATGCAACGGGGCGCATGCCCCCCCCCCCCATCCAATCAGTCGCCTCGCCTTTAAAATTATGCGAAATTTCCCATTCTGTTGCTGTCAACCTGTCAACAGATTCCTTAGCGGCGTCACCAGTGTGGCCGTGCAAACAACACCCCGGTAACACTCGAAACAAGGCTGAAGGTAACATTGGCCCAATATGCGAGGCGTTTCGACAGCAAGGTACTTGGGTCTCGGTCGATTCCGTTGGGATCATAGTTACGCCGAAGAAAAAAAAAACAGTTTCGTAGGGAAAAAGGGAAAAAGGCTGCGCTTGCTGCGCCCAACCTGTGTCACACAGGCGGCTGACCTGAGTGGACAGCGAAGATTTCCTTGCTAACGCCCGGGGCGTGATTTAACTCGCAATTCCTAGCGAGGCTAGCTAGCATAGGGACAACAGCATCAGAAATGCTTGGAAGTCGGCGATGCTGGCACTGGGCGTACCTGGAATGCGGTTATGCATACAATTTATACTTAGCCCATCCACACACCACACTGTACAACCGAGGCGGCGCTAGCATTGCTAGCTGGTAGTTTCAACCCACACACATTTAAGCCGCACCCGTGGGTCATGCATGAGGCAGACTTGCGTGAAGTTGCGCGAGTGGGTGGTGTGGTTCCTGAGGATCTCTCCCACCACCCATGCATGTGTCAACATTTAGGTACTTACATTTGTGTTATGCACAAAATAAGATGTGCGCCAACCCGTTTTGCGCAGCAACGCACTGAGGCAGGCCCGCCCTTGGTGCTGGCTGCGCACTGAGGATCTTGTATGAGTGAGGCGAGGGGTATATAAGAAGCTGGATTGCGAACTCAGATTTTTGTTTTTGCCTTTGACATCTAACCTTCAAAACCAAAACCTACCTCGAACGTCTGCCAACTTCACTACATACTCGATCACCACCTACACACAACCCAGCCTCGATCACTACACACAACACATACTCAACTCCCCCACCTACAGCTAAACACCATGTCGCAACCCTCCTCCGGTGCCTCTGCATACTACTACACAACCACCGTCTCATCTCCCCCCCCGCGGCCACAACCTCCACGCCTCCCCACCCCCGATCTGGACCCGGCGCCGCCTACAATGTGGGGATCCAGCTGCTACTACGTACATCCCCCTCCCTCCTCTCCTCCCCCACCTTCCTCCTCAAAACCCTCCTAACTTCAAACAGAGCTACGGAAAGTAAACTCGGCTTTGTTTTGTTCGACAATTATCATCTTACGTTATCTGCGGATCGGAACCCCGGACTTACCAACGGGGCGTGGAATTAAGCTTCAGATAGCCTATCCACCCGCTTCAAGCATCAGAAACGGCAATGTCTTACACCCAGAGATGCGCAAGGCGGCATAGGGGGTAATTGCGAGCGGGGGATTGGGGGATAATCTTCTGTTTGTTGCAAGAAACATTGTTATCGCGACTTCGACGGGAGGGGGAGGTGTAGTGGGGGGAGGTTTTGATTATTTCTCTGGCTACATTGCAGGTATTCTTGTTGCTTTGCCATTCTGTGCTACTCCGATATCGATTAAGAAACATTTTTATTTTGTCCGTGCTATCGCGCCTGAGGTCCACTGCTAGCTCGTGACATGGTGTGCAGTACCGCAGGGCGCGCTTGCGCACGCTAGGCAGCCTGAGGTCTGTGGCTGTGCGTGTGCTCACTGCACAAAAAAACTCGTAGACTCATAATTGGCAGACTTTTTTGGTGATGGAAGAGTTCGCAGGGCGTAAGGAGTCCGCCTTAAGCCTGAGGTTTTTTGCGTTGATCACGATCGTCACGTGCTTCCGAGACTGTCGGTTTTAAGGCTCCCCCCCCCAGTCGCCCGGTATTCCGGTCCCGGTCCCTGTTGATAACAACGCCCTCCCGATGCCAAGAGGTTTCAGCTGACCTCAGGGCTACCGGTGCTCCGCCGCAGCTGTTTAAGGCTCAGGAGGGCTGATAAGATAAGAACCGATTACCTAGCTCCGTGAGATGTAGAGGCGGCGCTCGAAATTTCTCTGCTCGTCACTCACTGAACGTCATAGGAGTATTTGAGGAAAAGCTGTACGTGGCCATGTTGCGTGGCTGTTTTCAAACATTCTGGCATTGAAATACCGCTACGCAGTGTCTTAACACTATTGGATAATTCTAGATAATTCTAGACATGTGCTGAAGCAGAGACATCTACGCCAGCAGACTGCCTCATTTAGTCCAAGAACCAAAATTCCGCAGACGCACGTATCGCGGCAAAACTGTCATATTCAAGTGACCACAGAATTTTACGAACGAAAGCCCACCACCCATTCATTTATAGTACACCTGGGCCAAACCAAAAGCCAAAACATACAAAGAAAAGAAAAAAAAGCGAAACAGAAATTTTTGTCATCCGTGACTCCAGTTCTCGGGAAAACAGATTTAAAAAAAATACCAATGCCAATGCAATGCAATGCAAGCCCCCAACCCCAAAAACACCCCTGATGCATCCTCTAGTAGTACAACGAATAAAAAGAAGCGCGCTTAAACCTCGCAGGCACAGTTGCACTGCTTCCCGTTTATATCGATCCTGATCTTTGGCAGCGTAGCCCCGCCAGACGGAGTGGGACTCGTCGGCGGCTTGTCTCCACCGTTTCCTCCACCGTTTCCTCCACCATTGCCTCCACCAACACTCCCAGGCGCAAAACAGTTCCCTGGCGTCGGCGGCTTAAAGTCGATTCCGGTGACCTGCGTCTTGACGGGCGCCGGTCCGGGGTTCGGGTAGAGCAATGCAAAGCCCTGGGTACTCGCACACTGGCCCGGGTTGATGTGTCCCGGGATCTGCATCTCACCCAGATACATATCCGGGAAACTCTGGAGAGTGTTGGAGCCACCGTTGGAGATGTTGACAGCGGCGCAGTTCATGTAGAACTCGTTGCGGTTACCGGTGACAGCGACCCAGGTCCTGGTTTGCGTTAGCAAGGAAGAGAGGGAGGAGGGCAGGGAGGTACCAAGCAAACAGTGCCGGACCGCTCTGGGTATCCTTTGGAATCATGAAGGGGAACTTCTGGTTTGGGTCCGTGGCGATGTTGCTGCCCTTTACGACACCACGTGGACAGCCACCCTCAAAACTCTGGAGGACCTTGAAGGTTTTCCCGCCGTCGAAGGAAATGGATGCTTGGCAGCTGCCTCCGGAATGAGCGGCGAGTGCGCCCTCTGCGCCGGGGACTACATTGCCCAGGACCCTGTGTGCTGTTAGAAAAGAAGTGGAGGAAGAGTGTGGGGGAACATACTCAAAGTAAGCCTGGCCACCGGCTTGCCAGGTGGTTTTTGCGGCCGTCTTGAGGTCAACGGATTTGTGCAGGCCCTTGCACGGGAACTGGGAACCGTCTGCGGTGAGGGGAGCATTGTATGCGTTTCCGGAGGGGTCCTCGGGAGGCGCGTTGAGGGGTGTGGGGTACTTGATTCTTGCGTGGGCGGAGACGCACGGGAGGATGAGCACCAGGCTCGTGAGGAGAGCTTCGAGACGCATGGTTGGTGGTGGTGGTGGTGGTTACGTGTGATATGGATATACTGTAATTAAGGATTGCGGTTTTTTATGAAGCGAATGTGAGGTTTTGTGAATTGTGGGTTTATGACGAAAGAACAGATGTTGGGGCAAGGGTGAGGGGGAGATTATATACCGATTGTCCTTGGGTCCAAGTGGGTTCACGATGGACCCGGGCCGAACTCCCTTCCTTTCCTTTCCCCATTCAAGTTCAACCCTCCGAGCCAGCTAGCTGCAGCCTTTCAATGGACACTAGCGCCTTCCCCTTGAAACGCAAAGTTTGATAGGTTCCATTCAGTTCAAAGGAATGACGGGCTGGCGCTTGTTGATACTCTTCGTGCGTTATTTTATTTTTTCCTGCTACTGCACATTGCACTCTCGCTATGCTGCTCCCCTTGGTCATCTGGATGGGGGTTCCTGGGGCGGCTGGGGTTGAGTTCGGCAATCACCTTGGCGCCCTGCATGACCACTCTCTGCATGTTCTTCGAAGATTCCACACGGTAGATGTGGCGAGGCGCCGCAACAAACCCCAGGAGTGGAGCGGCGACGATTGGATACCATTCGAGAGGAAAGGAGAAGGTTGTCGTGATTGGTCGCCGCGGATCTACGGCACACAATCCGAAGCTGGAAAAGGCATGATGAACATAGCTAAGCTTCTCGCGGGCTCGAGACGCACTCAGGGTGCAGAAAGCTTGAACGCCGGCGGTCGAGGAAGAGTGACGTTATCCCTGCCGACGGGTTATGCACGCCCTACGCGACTTTTTATCCAAGCGCTCTTTTTACAGGCTGCTCTATCGATATCTATTTTCGGGAGCGCCCCGCAGTAGCCCTACTGTGGCGCCCGCATTCGTAGACCCACCGCTCGATACCCGGACATTTTACTCAACTTTCCTGCTTCGGCATTTATGTTCCAAGCGCTGTTTGCCTAGAGTGCGAATTAGATTTTTCTTTTTTGTGCAATGGCGTGTTTTGGTAAAGTTTTACCTGTCTGGTCCCGAAATTTATAGGAGCAGCGGACAAAGCGTTTTACTTTCGGCCATGGGATCTGGAGATGCTGGGGTTGTTTGGAATGCGGGGTCTCGGGTTCTTCGGAATTTAAAATGGGGTTGTTTTGGGCTGGGGCCAATTAGCGTTCAGATGGGGTGTGGTTGTTATCGGGTGTAATCAGATCCTCCAGCCGACGAAGCTTCGTCAGTTTGCACCTTCTCTTCCGGCTCTTCAACGCTCCGCTTTCTCTGCGCTGTAATTTCAGCATCTCGCGATGGCAGCAATCACGCTTCTCCTTCCTCCCCCCTTAACCACAACTTCTCGCTCTCTTCCTCCTCCGGACATGGGCTTGATGTTTCACCGTCACTGCTGCTGCGTAGACGGGGTTAGCGAGAGCCAAGTGGTGGCACTCTCTACCTCGGTACACGTATTCTGGGTGATATCCGTGGGGGAGGTAGTGAAGCTTGAAATCTCATTCCCTAGCAGCAGCGATCCTTATCCACGTAATCCACGCTGCAGCGTCGACGGGCCGTACCGTACCAGGTACACTATTCCTACCGGTGTATGGATTTGTAAACGCTAAAAGATGTTCGTGAGATTCCGATGGCGCACTTGAAGATCTACAGCGGGGAGGCGGAGAGCGGCGGTGGTAGAATGTGGGCCAGGTGTGTTGGTGGCGTAGTGTAGATCCGTACATGCCTAAAATCTGTATAACCCTACGATTGCAGATTTCACATGTACGAGACCAACGCCAACACCGTTTCTTCACAACCGCAAGCAAATTGCCGCGATCATGCGCGCGTCTGCGAACCTTTCCTCGCGGCGCGGCAGTCTTTGTTTGTTTGTAATCATATTGCATTCGGCCGCTGGCGGCCATGGCATATCCCGTACATATTTCCTCCCCGCTTCTTCCGTAACATAAAGAAACAAAAGCAAAGTCGCGAGTCCTCTTCCCCACTT
>Ga0307515_10000302_pt1 | contig 121875 bp, 122 predicted proteins | sample 17_EM_MG_FD_194513 | JGI IMG/M metagenome (GOLD analysis project Ga0307515, IMG submission 194513) | Populus trichocarpa ectomycorrhiza microbial communities from riparian zone in the Pacific Northwest, United States - 17_EM | ecosystem: Host-associated > Plants > Roots > Unclassified...
GCGGGCACCGGGCCGTGGATAGCGAAAGAGCGCGGCAGACCGTCCTCTCGCTGCGCGGGATCACCAAGCGCTTCGGCACGCTGGTGGCCAACGATGCGATCTCGCTCGAACTGCAGGCCGGTGAAGTGCTGGCGCTGCTGGGCGAGAACGGCGCCGGCAAGTCGACGCTGATGTCGATCCTCTTCGGCCACTACACGGCCGACGAAGGCGAGATCGAGGTCTTCGGCCGGCCGCTCGCACCCGGCAATCCGAAGGCGGCGCTGGCCGCGGGCGTGGGCATGGTGCACCAGCACTTCACGCTGGCCGACAACCTCAGCGTGCTCGACAACGTGATGATGGGCACCGAGCCGCTGTGGCAAGGCTTCTCGCGGCGCAGCGCGGCGCGCGCCAGGCTACTGGAGGTTTCACTGCGATTCGGCCTGCCTGTGCAGCCGGACGCGAAGATCGGCGGCCTCTCGGTCGGCGAGCGGCAACGCGTCGAGATCCTGAAGGCGCTGTACCGCGGCGCGCGCATCCTGATCCTCGACGAGCCCACCGCCGTGCTCACGCCGCAGGAGAGCGAGGCGCTCTTCCGCACCCTGGCGCAGATGGTGGCGCAGGGCCTGTCGATCATCTTCATCAGCCACAAGCTGGGCGAGGTGCTGCGCGTGTCGCAGCGCATCGCGGTGCTGCGCGGCGGCAAGCTGGTGGCCGAGGCGCGCACCGCCGAGACCACGCAGGCGCAGCTCGCGCTGTGGATGGTCGGCCATGCGATCGAAGGCGTGGTGCGCAGCCCGGCGCGGCAGGTCGGCGACGCGGTCTGCGTGCTGGACCATGTGCGCACGGCCGGCAGCGGCCACGACCGTCTGGCCGACGTGACGCTCACGCTGCGGGCCGGCGAGATCACGGCCATCGCCGGCGTTTCCGGCAATGGCCAGGTCGCGCTGGCCGAGCTGCTCAGCGGCACACGGCGCGCCACCGGCGGCACGGTGGATTTGATGGGACGTGCCCTGCCGCCCTCGCCCGCCCGGCTGGTGCAGCGCGGTGTCGCGCGCATTCCCGAAGACCGCCACGCGGTCGGCGTGGTGGGCGACCTGCCGGTGTGGGAGAACGCAGTGTCGGAGCGCCTGCGCAGCGCGACCTTCTCGCGCTGGTTCTGGGTCCGGCGCGGTGCGGCGCACGCCCATGCGCGGCGCGTGGAGAAGGCCTACGACGTGCGCGGCGCCGGCCTCGAATCGCCGGCGCGCACGCTCTCGGGCGGCAACATGCAGAAGCTGATCCTCGGCCGCGCGCTGCTGGCGCCCGATGCGCCGAAGGGCGGCCACGCCAAGGCGGCGCGCCTGATCGTGGCGCACCAGCCGACCTGGGGCCTTGACGTCGGCGCCGTCGCCTATGTGCAGCAGCAGTTGATCGCGGCACGCGACGCGGGCGCGGCGGTGCTGCTGATTTCCGACGACCTCGATGAAGTGCTGGCGCTGGGCGATCGTGTCGCCGTGATGCATGGCGGCCAGCTCGGCGAACCGCGGCCGGCCTCGGCCTGGACGCGCGAAGCCATCGGATTGGCAATGGCGGGGTCTCGGCATGAGGCTTGAGCGCCGTCATGAAACGTCGCGCACAGCGCTCGTGCTGGCGCCCTTCGGCGCAGTCGTCTTCACCCTGCTGGTCAGCGCATTGCTGGTGCTCTGGGCCGGCGCCCCGGTGGGCCGCACCTACGCGCTGCTGCTGAAGGGCGGCTTCGGCTCGGTGTTCGCATGGAGCGAGACGCTGACGCGCGCCATTCCGCTGATCCTCACTGGCCTGGCTGCCACCGTGGCCTTCAAGGCGCGGCTCTTCAACATCGGCGCGGAGGGGCAGCTCTACGGCGGTGCGCTGGCTGCCGTGGCCGTGGGCGGGCTGCATGGCGGCACTGGCTTCGAACTGCCGACCTGGCTGCTGTTCCCGCTGATGATGGGGGCGGCCGCGATCGTCGGCGCCCTGCTGCTGCTCGGCCCGGCGCTGATGAAGAACAAGCTCGGCGTCGACGAGGTGGTGACCACGCTGCTGATCAACTTCATCGTGCTGCTCGGCGTCTCGGCCCTGCTCGACGGGCCGATGAAGGACCCGACGGCAATGGGCTGGCCACAGAGCGTGTCGCTGCAGCCCGAGCTCGAACTCGGCCGGCTGATCGCACAGACCCGCGTCCATACCGGCCTGCTGTGGGCCGGCGCGCTGGCGGTGGGGGTGTGGGTGCTTTTCAAGTACACCGTGATCGGCTTCGACATCCGCGCGGTGGGTGCCAATGCGCGCGCGGCGGCGTTCGCGGGCGTGCCGGTGACGCGCACCGTCGTGCTGGTGGCGCTGCTCTCGGGCGCGCTGGCCGGGCTGGCCGGTGCGATCGAGGTCGCGGGCCGCACCAGCTACGTCACGCTCGACATGTCGCCCGGCTACGGCTACAGCGGCATCGTGATCGCGATGCTGGCCGGGCTGCATCCGCTGGGCGTGCTCGCGGCAGGCGTGTTCGTCGCCGGCGTGCTGGTCGGCGCCGACACCATGAGCCGCGCGATCGGCGTGCCGACGTACATCGCCGATGTGATCGTCGCCGCCTCACTGATCGCGGTGCTGGTGGCGACGCTGCTCACGCAATACCGGGTGCGACTCAAATGACAACACGGCCCTCTCCGGTCTTGCCCCTTCCCCTCCCGGGGGAAGGCTGGGATGGGGGCATCGGCTTCCACAGCGAGCGCCGCGTGCCCCCACCCCAACCCTCCCCCGAAAGGGGAGGGAGAAGTACGCGATGACGGACCTGCTCGACATTCTTTCCAACCCCGCCTTCTGGGTCGCGGTGCTGCGCATCGCCACGCCGCTGATCTTCGGCACGCTGGGCGTGCTGCTGTGCGAGCGTGCGGGCGTGCTGAACCTCGGCATCGAAGGGATCATGGTGGCGGGCGCCTTCGCCGGCTGGCTCGCGGTCTATGCCGGCGCGCCGCTGTGGATCGGCGTGGCAGTGGCGGCGCTGACGGGCGCGGTGTTCGGCTTGCTGCACGCTTTCCTCACGGTGGGGCTCGCGCTGTCGCAGCATGTGTCGGGCCTCGGCATCACGCTGCTGGCGACGGCGCTCAGCTACTACGGCTACCGCGTGAGCTTTCCGAAGGTCAACACGCCGCCGACGGTCACGCCCTTCGCGCCGATGGAATGGCTGCACATCCCGGTGCTCGATGCGCAGACACCGCTCACGCTGTTCGCGCTGCTGCTGGTGCCGGTGCTCGCGTACGTGCTCTATCGCACGCCGCTGGGCCTGGCGCTGCGGATGGTCGGCGAGAACCCGCAGGCCGCCGAGGGCCAGGGCGTCTCGGTCGCGGCCACGCGCACCGGAGCCATCGTCGCCGGTTCGGCGCTGATGGGCGTGGCGGGTTCCTTCCTCACGCTGTCGGCCTTCAATGCCTTCTTCTTCAACATGGTCAACGGCCGCGGCTGGATCTGCGTGGCACTGGTGGTGTTCGCCTCCTGGCGGCCGGGCAAGGCCCTGCTCGGCGCCCTGCTGTTCGCCTTCTTCGACGCGCTGCAGCTGCGGCTGCAACAATCGGGCGATGCCGTGCTGCCCTACCAGCTGTACCTGATGCTGCCCTATGTGCTGTCGATCGTGGCGCTGGTGCTGGTGGCGCGCAAGGCCAGCTATCCGCAAGCCTTGATGAAACCCTACCGCAAAGGCGAACGCTGAAGCCATGCTCGATCTTCTTGTCCACAACGCCACCCTCCCCGACGGCCGCAGCGGCATGTCGATCGCCGTGCAAGGCGGCCGCATCGCCGAAGTCACGGCAGGGCTCGATGCACCGGCCGCGGAAAAGCTCGACGCCCAGGGCCTGCTCGTCGCACCGCATTTCGTCGACCCGCATTTCCACATGGACGCCACGCTGAGCTACGGCCTGCCGCGCGTCAACGAGAGCGGCACGCTGCTCGAAGGCATCGCGCTGTGGGGCGAGCTCAAGCCGCTGCTCACGGCCGAGGCGCTGATCGAGCGCGCACTGGCCTATTGCGACTGGGCCGTGGCCAAGGGCCTGCTCGCGATCCGCAGCCATGTCGACACCAGCGACCCCAGCCTGCTCGCGGTCGATGCGCTGCTCGAAGTGAAACGGCGCGTGGCACCGTACCTGGACCTGCAGCTCGTCGCCTTCCCGCAGGATGGCGTGCTGCGTTCGCCGGGCGGCGTAGTCAACCTGAAGCGCGCGCTTGACAAGGGTGTCGACGTGGTCGGCGGCATCCCGCACTTCGAGCGCACCATGGCCGACGGCGCCGCGAGCGTGAAGCTGCTGTGCGAGCTCGCCGCCGAGCGCGGCCTGCCCGTGGACATGCATTGCGACGAGTCGGACGACCCGCTCTCGCGCCACATCGAGACGCTGGCCTTCGAAACGCAGCGCTTGGGCCTGCAGGGCCGCGTCACCGGCTCGCACTGCACCTCGATGCATTCGATGGACAACTACTACGTGAGCAAGCTGCTGCCGCTCATCGCTGAAGCCGGCGTCAGCGTGATCGCGAACCCGCTGATCAACATCACGCTGCAGGGCCGCCACGACAGCTATCCCAAGCGGCGCGGCATGACGCGCGTGCCCGAGCTCATGGCGCAGGGCGTGAACGTCGCCTTCGGCCACGACTGCGTGATGGACCCCTGGTACGGCATGGGCTCGGGCGACATGCTGGAGGTCGCGCACATGGGCCTGCACGTCGCGCAGATGACCAGCCAGCGCGGCATCCACCAGTGCTTCGACGCGGTCACGGCCAATGCCGCGAAGGTCTTCGGGCTCGAAGGCTACGGGCTCGAAGCGGGTTGCGATGCGAGCTTCGTGCTGCTGCAGGCGCGCGATCCGGTGGAGGCGATCCGCCTGCGCGCGACGCGGCTCAAGGTGTATCGCAAGGGCGCGCTGGTGGCGGAAACGCCGGCCGCGACGGCGGCGCTGCATCTGCCGGGCCGCGCAAGCGCGACCGGGTGGATGAGGCCGAAGTCCTGATCAGGCATCGAGCGCCACGCTGAAGCCGACCGTCGTCACGCCGCCGTCGGAGCGCGCGAACACGCCTCCGTTGTGCATCAGCGCCACGGCCTTGACGATCGAGAGGCCGAGCCCGTGGTTCTCGCCGCTGTTGCGGCGCGAGGTATCGACGCGATAGAAGCGATCGAAGAGACGCGGCAGATGCTCGGACCCGATCTGCGCGCTGGGGTTCGAGAAGCTCACCTCCGCCGAACGCTCGTGCTGGCCGATGCGCACCAGCACGCTGGCGCCCGGCTGCGAATGCTGGATGGCGTTCTGCAGCAGATTGGTCAGCGCCCGACGGAACAGCGAGGTCTCGATGGGTGCCACGGCATCGCCTTCGACCTGCACTGTCATGCCGGCCTCGTCGAGCAGCAGATCGAGAAACTCGACGGTCTTGCCGACTTCCGCCGCGATCGACGAGGCCACCAGGCCGCGCGCCCGCACGCCCTGCTCTGCGCGGGCGAGGAACAGCATGTCGGCGACGATGGCGCGCAGGCGCTCCAGCTCTTCGAGGTCGGACTGCAGCACCTCCTGCAGCTCGCCCGCGTTGCGCGGGCGTGCCAGCGCCACCTGGGTCTGGCCGATCATGTTGGCCAGCGGCGTGCGCAGCTCGTGCGCCACGTCGTCGCTGAAGGTCTCGAGCTGCCGGTAGGCCGCATCCAGGCGATCGAGCGCCGCGTTGAAAGACGCACCGAGATCGGCGAGCTCGCGAGGCAAGGCAGGCAGCTGCAGGCGCTGCGCCCGGTTGCCGGGGCCGATGCGCTGCGCGTCGGCCGACAGGCGCTGCACCGGTCCGAGGCCGATGCGTGCGATCCAATAGCCGAGCGCCGCGGCCAGCGCCGTGCCCGCGAGCGTCAGCAATGCGAGCGCGGTCTCGAAAGCGCGCAAGGTGTCGCTGAAGGGTTCGGCGTCGACGCCGGCCATGAAACGCACCTCGGGCCGCGCCTCGGTCGCGGACAGGGTCCGGACGCGCACGCGCATCGGCCTCGGCGGCGTGCCGACCGACACCTCGACGCCATCCCTGCTCTGCATGGCGGCCACGGGCTCGGGCATGTCGTCGCCGTACCGGAAGGCCGGGTTTTCGCTCCACATCCACGAACGGGTGCGGGGATCGGCCGCGTTCAGGGTCTCGAGCTTGTCGCCGATGCGTTCGCCGAGATTCGGCGTGCGCCCGTGCTGCAGCATGTACGAAATGTCTTCGAGGCGGCCGTCGATCTGTTCCTGCTGGTGGCGCATCAGCTCGTTCGCGAGCACGCGGTGCAGCGCGCCGCCGACCAGCGCGAAGCCCACCATCGCCGCCGCGGCGAACATCAGCGCCAGCCGGACGGCGATCGAATTCTTCATTCGCCGGCCTCGCCGCCGCGGTCTTCCAGCACGTAGCCCATGCCGCGGCTGGTGTGCAGGAGGCTGTGGCCGAAGGGGGCGTCGATCTTGGCGCGCAGGCGCTTGATCGCGACCTCGACCACGTTGGTGTTGCTGTCGAAATTCATGTCCCACACCAGCTCGGCGATCACCGTCTTGGAAAGGATCTCGCCCTGACGCCGGGCCAGCACCGCGAGCAGCGCGAATTCCTTGGCGGTGAGGTCGATGCGCTGGCTGCCGCGCACTGCCTTGCGGCTGATCAGGTCGACGCGCAGGTCGCCCACGCGCAGCAGTGTCGATTCCTGGCTGCGCCCGCGGCGCGTCAGCGCCTGCAGCCGCGCCAGCAGCTCGAGAAAGGAAAAGGGCTTGACCAGGTAGTCGTCGGCGCCGTCCTGCAGACCGCGCACCCGGTCTTCGACACCGTCGCGCGCGGTCAGCATGATGACCGGCGTGTTCTTGACGCTGCGCAGCGACTTCAGGATCGAGAAGCCGTCGAGCCCCGGCAGCATCACGTCGAGCACGATGACGTCGAAGTCGAAATGCAGCGCCATGTGCTGGCCGTCGATGCCGTCGAAGGCGAGATCGACCGCGCAGCCCTGCTCCGTCAGGCCCTGGTAGAGGTAGTCGGCCGTCTTGCGCTCGTCTTCGACGATCAGCACTTTCATTCGGTGGTGGCTCCTGCCGGCGCCGCATCGGGCGGCGGCACCGCTTGCCGGCGCGCGGCCTTGCGGCGCACGTACCAGTGATGCGCCCGGTCGAGGTAGAGGTAGATGACCGGCGTGGTGAAGAGCGTGAGCATCTGCGACAGGATCAGCCCGCCCACCATCGCGTAGCCCAGCGGGCGCCGCAGCTCGGAGCCGGCGCCGTGGCCGAGCATCAGCGGCAGGCCGCTCAGCAAGGCGCACATGGTGGTCATCATGATGGGCCGGAAGCGCAGCACGCAGGCCTCGAAGATCGCGTCGCTCGGCGACATGCCCTTGTCGCGCTCCGCGTGCAGGGCGAAGTCGACCATCATGATGCCGTTCTTTTTCACGATGCCGATCAGGAGAATGATGCCGATCAATGCGATCACGCTGAGATCGTACCCCCCGGCCATCAGGATCAGCAGCGCACCCACGCCGGCCGAGGGCAGCGTCGACAGGATGGTCAGCGGATGGATGTAGCTCTCGTAGAGCAGGCCCAGCACGATGTAGACCGAGATCAGCGCAGCCGCGATCAGGTAGGGCTGGGTGCGCAGCGAATCGCCGAAGGCCTGCGCCGCGCCCTGGAAGGTGCCGGAGAGCGTCGGCGGCACGCCCATCTGCGCCTGGGCGGCGTTGATCGCGTCCACCGCCTGGCCGAGCGAGGCGCCCGGCTTCAGGTTGAACGACAGCGTCACGGCCGGGAACTGGCCCTGGTGCGCGATCGCGAGGTAGCCGGTCTTGCTGGTGTCGAGCTTGACGAAGGTCGAGAGCGGAATCTGCTGGCCGTTGGTGGGCGAGGTCAGGTAGAGGTGGTCGAACAGCGAGGGATCGCGCTGCAGCGCCGGCGTGACCTCGAGCACCACGTTGTAGCTGTTGAGCTGGGTGAAGTACTGCGCCACCTGGCGCTGGCCGATGGCGTCGTAGATGGTGGCGTCGACCATCGCCGGCGAGATGCCGTAGCTCGATGCGCGCTCCCGGTCGACCGTGACCATCGCGGTGGGCGCGGCGTTCTGCTGGTCGGAGGTCACGTCGGTCAGCTCCGGCAGTTTGCGCATGGTTTCCAGCAGGCGCGGCGCCCAGAGGTTGAGCTCGGCCAGATCGGAATCGGTGAGCGTGTACTGGTACTGCGTGCGCGACAGCCGCCCGCCGACGCTGATGTCCTGGCCGGCCTGCATGAAGAGCGTGATGCCCTGCACCGGCGCCAGTTTCGGCCGCAGCCGCGCGATCACCTCGTCGGCGGTCGATGTGCGGCCTTCGTCCTTGGGCTTGAGGCCGATGAAGAAGTTGCCCGAGTTGAAGGTGCTCGCACCGGCCTGCATGCCGAAGGTGGCGACGTCCGGGTCCTGGCGGATGACGTCCGCCAGCTGGAGCATGCGGTCGTGCATGGCGCCGGAGGACGAGTCCTGCGCCGAGTCGGCCGAGCCGTAGATGAAGCCAGTGTCCTGCTGCGGGAAGAAGCCCTTCGGAATCACGACGAACAGCGCCGCGGTGGCCGCCACCGTGAGGGTGAAGCTCATCAGGGTGATGAAAGGATGGCGCAGCACCAGGTGCAGGCCGCGCTTGTAGCCGTTCAGCATGGCGTCGAAGCCGCGCTCCAGGAGCAGGTAGGCGCGGCCGTGCTTCTCGCCGGCGGTGTGCGGCTTCAGGAACTTGGCGCACAGCATCGGCGTGAGGGTCAGCGAAATCATCACCGAGACGGCGATGGTCAGCGTGACCGTGACTGCGAACTCGCGGAACAGGCGTCCGACGATGCCGCCCATCAGCAGCAGCGGGATGAACACCGCCACCAGCGACACCGAGATCGAGATGATGGTGAAGCCGATCTCGCCGGCGCCTTGCAGCGCGGCCTCCATCGGCGCCATGCCGTCCTCGATGTGGCGGTAGATGTTCTCCAGCATCACGATCGCGTCGTCGACCACGAAGCCGACCGCGATAGTCAGCGCCATCAGCGAGAGGTTGTCCAGGCTGTAGCCGACCACGTACATCACGGCCGCCGTGCCCAGCAGCGCGAGCGGCACCGTCACGCTCGGAATCAGCGTGACGGTCACGTTGCGCAGGAACACGAAGATCACGCCCACCACCAGCGCGATCGACAGCACCAGCGTGAACTCCACGTCCTTGACCGAGGCGCGGATGGTCTGCGTGCGGTCGATCAGCGTGTTGACGGTCACGCTCGGCGGAATGGCGGCCTCGAGCCGCGGCAGCGCGGCCTGGATGCGGTTGACCGTCTCGATGACGTTGGCGCCGGGCTGCTTGGTGATGGCCAGCATGATGGCGCGCTGCGTCTCCACGTCGCCGCCCTGCACCGCCGCGCCCGCGTAGCCCCAGGCCGACACCTTGCTGTTCTCCGGGCCGTCGACGGCCACGCCGACGTCGCGCACGCGGATCGGCGCGCCGTTGCGCCAGGCCAGCACCATGTCGTTCCACGGCGCCGCCTTGAGCAGCTGGTCGTTGGTGTAGACATTGAGCGCCTGGCGATCGCCGTCGAGCGTGCCGGTCGGCTGGCTGACCGTGGTCTCGGCGATCACCCCGCGCACGTCTTCGAGGCTCAGGCCGACCGCCTTGATCTTGGCCGGATCGACCTGGATGCGCACCGCCGGCTTCTGCACGCCGAAGATGTTGACCAGCCCGACGCCCGAGATGCGCGAGATCTGCTGCGCCAGCACGTTGTCCGCATAGTCGTTGACCTGGATCAGCGGCAGCACCTTGGACTGCACGCCCAGGATCAGCACCGCCGAATCGGCCGGGTTGATCTTGCGGAAGCTGGGCGGGCTCGGCAGGTTGTTGGGCAACTGGCCGCCCGCCGCGTTGATGGCGGTCTGCACGTCGAGCGCGGCGCCGTCGATGTTGCGGTCGAGGTCGAACTGCAGCGTGATCTGCGTGAGGCCGAGCGAGCTGCTCGAGGTCATCTGGCTCAGGCCGGCGATGAGCGAGAACTGGCGCTCCAGCGGCTGCGCCACGTTGGCGGCCATGGTCTCCGGACTCGCGCCCGGCAATCGCCCCGTGACCTGGATCGTCGGGAAGTCGACCTGCGGCAGCGGCGCGACCGGCAGCAGCGGCCAGGCCACGATGCCGATCAGCAGGACGGCCAGCGCCAGGAGCGAAGTGCCGATGGGCCGCTTGATGAAACCGGCGGAGATACTCAAGGTTTCGCTCCCGCAACGGTGGCCGGCGCGTCGCTCTTGCGCGACTCGGCGATGCGCGCACCGGGGGTCAGGCGGTACTGGCCGTCCACCACCACCCGGTCGCCGGCCGCCAGGCCCTTGACGATCGTGGCCTTGCCGTCGGTGGTGTCGGCCACCTCGATCGGCTGCACGCGCACCTTGTCGTCCGGCCCGACCACATAGGCGAAGAAGCCGGCCTGGCTGCGCTGCACCACCGCCTGCGGCACCGTGAGCGCATCGGCGCGAACGCCCAGCACCACGCGCGCGTCGACCGACTGGCCGGGCCACAGCCTGTGCTCGGCGTTCGCGAACTGCGCCTTGAGCGAGATGGTGCCGGTGGCGGTGTCGATCTGGTTGTTGAGCAGCACCAGCTTGCCGGTGGCGAGCACTTCGCGGGTGTCGCGGTCGATCGCCTGCACCTGCAGCGGCTCATGGCTGCCGCGCAATGCGTTGTTCACCGCCTGGAAGCTGCCCTCGGGCAAGGTGAACTGCACCGCGATCGGGTCGATCTGGTTGATCACCAGCAGGCCGTTCGCATCGGCGGCATGCACGATGTTGCCCGGGTCGACCAGGCGCGCGCCGATGCGCCCGCCGATCGGCGCGGCGATGGTGGTGAAGTCCAGTTGCACTTGCGCGAAGTGGATCTGCGCGTCGTCGCTCTTGAGCGCGGCCTGCAGCTGGCCGACCAGCGCGCGCTGCGTGTCGAGCGTCTGCGCGCTGATGGCGTCCTCCTTGATCAGGTCGCCGTAGCGCTTCAGGTCGGCGCGCGCATTGGCGAGCTGCGCATCGTCCTTGGCCTTCTGCGCGACCACCTGTTCCAGCTGCGCCTGGAAGGTGCGCGGATCGATGCGTGCCAGCACCTGGCCGGCCTTGATGTCCTGCCCTTCACGGAAGTCGACGCGGTCGAGCTGGCCGTCGATGCGCGTGTGCACGGTCACGGAAGCCACGGTCATCACGGTGCCGACGCCGATGCGGGCGATCGGCACGGTTTCGCTGGCCACGCGCACGGTGCTGGCCGGCACCGGCGGCGGTCCGGCGCTGGGCCGCGCGGACTGCGGACCGAGCCAGCGCCAGGCGCCGTAGGCGAGCAGCAGCACGGCGATCAGCGCGAGCAGGTAGGTTGGCCGGCGCGAGCGCGGGCGAACGGGAGATGCAGAGGACTCCATGCTTTCACTTCCCGGCCGAAGCCGTATTTCCGGATGCCTGCAGTTGCGAGGCGTTCCAACCGCCGCCCACGGCCTTGACCAGTGCGACGCCGGCGGCGAACTGGCGGCCCTGCAGCTGCAAGGCCGTGCGTTCGTTGGTCAAGGCGAGCGCCTGCGCCGTGACGACGCTGAGGTAGGTGGTGGTGCCTGCGCGGTACTGGCTCAGGGCGACCCGCTCCGCCGTGCGCGCCGAGGCCGCCGCCTGGTCCTGCGCGTCGCGTTCCTGCGCCAGCAGGTCGAGCGCGGCCAGGTTGTCCTCGACTTCCTGGAAGCCCCCGAGGACCGTCTTGCGGTACTGGGCGGCCGAGGCATCGAACACGGCACGCGCCTGTGCCACCTGTGCGCTGCGCAGGCCGCCGTCGAGCAGCGTGCCCGCGAGCGCGGCGCCGAGCGCCCACACCTTGTCCGGCGCCGCCAGCCAGGAGCCCAGGCCCGCGCCGCTGAAGCCGCCGCCGGCCGTGAGGGAGAGCGTCGGGTAGTAGGCCGCCTGCGCGACGCCGATGCCGGCGTTGGCGGACGCCACGCGGCGCTCGGCGCCGGCGATGTCGGGCCGTCGTTCGAGCAGCTCCGAGGGCAGGCCGACGGGCACCTGCGGCAGCGTCAGTGCCAGTTCGTCCGGCGGCAGCGAGAAGGTCGAAGGCGTCTTGCCCAGCAGCACCGCGATCGCGTGTTCGAGCTGCCGGCGCGTGAGGTCGGTGTCGATCGCCTGGGCCTGCGCGGCCTGCAAGGTGGTGTTGGCAAGCTCCACGTCGCCGCGCGTCACGATGCCGGCGCGGAACTGGCTTTGCGTGATCTGCAGCGACTTGCGGAAGGCCTCGAGCGTGCGCTCGAAGAGCTTCTGCTGCGCATCGGCCACGCGCAGCTGGATGTAGTCGTTGGCGAGCTCCGCCTGGACCGCGAGGCGCGCCGCGGCCAGGTCCGCTTCACTGGCCTGCGCGCTGTCGCTCGCGCCTTCGACCGCGCGGCGCACGCGGCCCCAGAGGTCCGGCTCCCAACTCGCCTGCAGCGACCAGGCGTGCGCGTTGCCGAGTGTGGTCGGACCGGTGGAAGTCCGGCTGCGTGCGCGGCTGATCGACGCATCCACGCCCAGGGTCGGGTACCAGCCCGACCGCGCGTTCTGCACCAGCGCCTGCGCTTCGCGGTATTGCGCCTCGGCAATGCGGATGTCCTGGTTGGCGCGACCGGCCACTTCCACGAGCGCATCGAGCCGCTTGTCGCCGAAGCCGGTCCACCAGGGTTGCGCCGCGTCCACTTCGCCGGGCGTAGCGGCCTTCCAGTTGCCGCCTTCCTTGAACGCCGGCGCCGCTGCGCCTTCGGGCAATGCGGGGCGTCGATAGTCGGGGCCGACCGCGCAGGCCGTCAGGGACGCTGCGAGGGCGAAGCAAAGTATTCGCATGCCACCCACTCTAGGCAGCAGGCCAGGACCCCAGCCTGACTGCCAGATGACATTGCTGTCAGGCGGCCCGCTTCAGCCCAATGGTTCCAGCGCGCGCCACATGTGGATTTTGGAAAGGAAGGCACCGCCGACCGCGACCGCAAAGGGTTCGACGCCGAAAGATGCGAAGCCGCACTGTTCGTAGAGCGACTGTGCCGCCGCATTGCCTTGCGTCACGGTCAGCTGGACCAGCTTGACGCCGTCCCGCGCTGCCGCCTGTTCCAGCGCGGCAAGCACCAGTTGCCGGCCGAAACCGCGGTGTCGGGACGACGGCACGACATACATGCCGAACAGGTTCGCCTTGTGGCGCGACTTCTCGCGCGTCTCGAAGAGGATGCCGGCCGCGCCGGCGAGCCGATCGCCGTCGAAGGCGCCCAGCACGATCTGATCGGCCCGGGGCGAAACATCGAGCCGCGTCTCCCACCACGACAGCGGCAGCACCGCGCGCTCCGCGGCGGTGGAGGTGAAGGCATCGGGGTCGTGCGTGTAGGCTTCGAGCATCAACGCCCGGTAGGCCTCGGCGTCGGCGGGAACCAGGCGGCGGACGGTCACTGCCTTACAGCTTGACCGGCTCGGCTTCGTAGATCTGGATCGACGGCGGCGCCGCGGCCAGGCCGCCCGCCGCCTTGGCGAAGGCGCGCGAGGCCGGCACCCCGAAGTGCGTCAGAAGCGCCGCCTTGTCGGCCCACTGTTCGACGAACACCAGGCGCAGCGGGTTCTCCGCGTCGCGATGCACGGCATGCGAGATGCAGCCCGGTTCGGCGCGCGAACGATGCACGTGCTCGAGGCTCATCGCGAGGATCTCGTCCACCGTGTCGCTCTTGGCGAGGATGTCGCCGGTCACAAGAATCATGGGGTTCTCCTCAGGTTCAAACGGAGGGCGCGATCGCCTCAGCGTATTCGTACAGCGCGCCGAGGATTTCCTCCCCGCGTTCGTCGGCCGTCTCGGCCAGCACATCGATCTCGGCGAAGAGCTGGTCGACGTTGCGCACCCCGCCCTCGCCTTCGAGCAGGCGCGCGGCGCGGTGCGCCTCCCAGCGCTCGGCTTCCTCGCCATCGAGGGTATAGGGAAAGTTGCGCGCCCGATAGCGGAACAGCAGCTCTTCGAGCCGCGGGTCGTCGAAGCCGGTGCGGGCGCGGGCGAGTTCTTCCGGCGACAACCCGCGCAGCTGCGTGAGCCGGCGCCGGTCGGCATTGCCGACGAAGCCGCCGTAGAGGTCTTCATCGACGTCCGGCGTGGCTTCGCGCGGCCGCTCGTACACCTGCGGCCAGATCGCGCTCATGTCGGGCAAGGCGGCGGCCAGCGCGGCATTGCGCATCGCGGCTTCGAGGTCGATGCCCCAGCGCGCGGCCATCGCCGGCGCCAGGGTCTTGAGATTGCCGACGACCATCGGCGACTTGTTCAGGTGCACGCCCTTGACCGGCAGCCGCTGCACGCCCTCGGGCAGATCGGCGCTCCGCGTGAAGAGGCGCTGGCGCAGCGTCGCGACGTCGAGGTCGCGCAGCTCGCCGGGGTCGTGCGCCAGGTCCCATGCGATCAGCTCGTTCTTGTTGGTCGGGTGGCTCGCGAGCGGCCACATCACGGCGAGGCAGCCGCGCTCGGCCGGGAACATGCCCGAGACGTGCAAGAAGGGGCGCGCCGTCTCGCGCGTGGCCGGCAGGCCCAGCTCGCTCGCGACGCGGTCTTTCTTGTGCAGCGCGAAGGCGAAGTCGAAGAGCTTGGGCTGGCGCTCGCGAATGAGCCGCGCCAGCGCGATGGTCGCGCGCACGTCCGACAGCGCATCGTGGGCCGACGCGTGAAGCAGGCCGTTGGCGCGCGACAGGTCTTCGAGCTTGAAGCTCTGCGTGCCGTCGTCCTTCTTCGGCCATTCGATGCCGTCGGGCCGCAAGGCATAGGTGAGGCGCACGACATCGAGCAGGTCCCAGCGGCCGCAGTCGTTCTGCCACTCACGCGCATAGGGATCGATGAGATTGCGCCAGAACAGGAAGCGCGTCACCTCGTCGTCGAAGCGGATGGTGTTGTAGCCCACCCCGATGGTGCCGGGCTGCGAGAACGCGCCTTCGATTTGCGCGGCGAATTCGTGCTCGGGAATGCCGCGTTCCAGGCACAGCTGGGGCGTGATGCCGGTGATCAGGCAGGACCCGGGGCTCGGCAGGTAGTCCGGCGCGGGCTTGCAATAGATCATCAGCGGTTCGCCGATCTCGTTGAGCGCGGCGTCGGTTCGAATCGCGGCGAATTGCGACGGCCGGTCGCGGCGCGGCACGACGCCGAAGGTTTCGTAGTCGTGCCAGAGGAAGGTTTGGGGCATCGTCAGAGCAAAGGTGAGAAAAGGCGTGCCGTCGCGTCGCCGAGCTGGGGAAGGAATCTGCGCTTGCGGTTGGCACGCACGGCCGAGGCGCTGCGCAGGTCGGTTTCGAACTGGGCGGCGAGCGGCCCGGCGAGCGCCGGGCCGTAGATCACGGCACACACCTCGAAGTTGAGCCGGAAGCTGCGGTTGTCGAAGTTGGCGGTGCCGATCATCGCGCAGTTGTCGTCCACCAGCAGGGTCTTGGAATGCAGCATGCGCGCCTTGTATTCCCAGACCTTGGCGCCGGCGGCGATGAGTTCGTCGTAGTAGGAACGGGCCGCGGCGCTCACGATCAGAGAATCGCTGCGCCGCGGCACCAGCAGCCGCACGTCGACGCCGCGCAGCGCCGCGCTGGTGAGCGCCATCAGCGCCGGCTCGCCGGGCACGAAGTAAGGCGTGGTGAGCCAGGCACGATGCTGGGCCGAGTGGATCGCGGCCACGTGAATGCGATGGATGGCTTCGAGTGCGCTGTCGGGGCCGCTGGTGACGATCTGCACCGGGATGTCGCCCGCGCTCTCGTGCGCCGGCAGGCGCGGCAGCAGCCTGTCGATGGCTTCGTCCATGCGGCGCGGGTCTTCGCCGGTGGCGTAGGTCCAGTCTTCGAGAAAGGTGGTCTGCAGCCAGCGCACCGCGCTGCCTTCAATGCGCAGATGGACGTCGTGATACGCGTCGGGCCGCACCCGCTGGTCCTCTTCGTCGGTGATGTTGACGCCGCCGGTAAAGCCGATGCGCCCATCGCACACCACGATCTTGCGGTGGGTGCGGTAGTTGGTCACGGGCCGCAGGCGGCGGCCGATCCGGGTGTCGTGAAACAGCGCCACCTGAATGCCGGCCTCGAGCATCGGCGCCATGAACCTGCGGCCGATGCGCTTGGAGCCGAGGGCATCGAGCAGCAGGCGCACGGTGACGCCTTCCCGCGCGCGTTCGACAAGCAGGTCGCGCAGCGCAGTGCCGATGGTGTCCGGCTCGAAGATGTAGTACTCGAGGTGGACGTGGTCGCGCGCATTGCGGATCGCCTCGAAGATGGCGTCGAAAGTGCGCGCGCCGCCCGAGAGCAGGTCGGCCGCCGTCGCGCTCGATACCGGCAGACCGCAGGCGGCCGTGCCGAGCGCAGCCATCTGGCGCAATGCGGGCGGCGCTCGCTCGGCGGCTGCCCGCAGCGTCGCCACGTCGGCAGGCGCCTGCGCGATCGCACGGCTGCGCAGCCGCTTCAGGCGCTGCTTCTTCAGCCGTTGCGGGCCCAGGAAGTAGTAGATGACGAAGCCCGCGAAGGGCAGGAGCGCCAGCGAGAGGATCCAGCTCATCGTCGACACCGGCGCGCGCTTCTGCATCACGATCCAGACGGACAACACCGCGATATAGCCGCTCCACGCCAGGGAGAGGCCGGTCTTCCATTCGTGGCTGAGTTCGGGGAGGATCAAGTGAGAAAAGGGTCGTGAATGAAAAAAGGCCGGTAGCGCAATGCTACCGGCCCTTGAGGGTCGAACCCTTTTGCGGATCAGCCCGTTGCTGCTTCTTCGGCTTCGGGCTTGGCGCGCCCTTCCTTCTTGCTCAACGGCTGGATGTCGAGCTGCACCTCTTCCTTGTCGTCGAGGTCGACGGTCAGGCGACCACCTTCCTGCAGGCGACCGAAGAGCAGTTCGTCGGCCAGGGCGCGGCGGATCGTGTCCTGGATCAGGCGCTGCATCGGCCGTGCGCCCATCAGCGGATCGAAGCCCTTCTTCGCCAGATGCTTGCGCAGCGCGTCCGTGAAGGTGACGTCGACCTTTTTCTCGGCCAACTGGGTTTCGAGCTGCAGCAGGAACTTGTCGACCACGCGCAGGATGATCTGCTCGTCGAGGGCCTTGAAGCTCACCGTAGCGTCCAGACGGTTGCGGAACTCGGGCGTGAACAGGCGCTTGATGTCGGCCATCTCGTCGCCCGCCTGGCGCGGGTTGGTGAAGCCGATGGTCGCCTTGTTCATGGTCTCGGCACCCGCATTGGTCGTCATCACGATGATGATGTTGCGGAAGTCGGCCTTGCGTCCGTTGTTGTCCGTCAGCGTGCCGTGGTCCATGACCTGCAGCAGCACGTTGAAGATGTCCGGATGCGCCTTCTCGATTTCGTCGAGCAGGAGCACCGCGTGCGGCTTCTTCGTGACAGCCTCGGTCAGCAGGCCACCCTGGTCGAAGCCGACGTAGCCCGGAGGCGCGCCGATCAACCGGCTCACCGCGTGGCGCTCCATGTACTCCGACATGTCGAAGCGGATCAGCTCGATGCCCATGATGTAGGCGAGCTGCTTGGCTGCTTCGGTCTTGCCGACGCCGGTGGGGCCGCTGAACAGGAAGGAGCCGATCGGCTTGTCGTCGCGGCCCAGGCCCGAACGCGCCATCTTGACGGCCGAGGCGAGCACTTCGAGCGCCTTGTCCTGCCCAAAAACGACGCTCTTCAGGTCGCGCTCGATGGTCTGCAGCTTGCCGCGGTCGTCGTTCGAGACGTTGGCCGGGGGAATGCGCGCGATCTTGGCGACGATTTCCTCGACTTCGGTCTTGCTGATGGTCTTCTTGCGCTTGTTCGCGGGCAGGATGCGCTGGGCGGCGCCGGCTTCATCGATGACGTCGATCGCCTTGTCGGGCAGGTGACGGTCGTTGATGTACTTGGCGCTCAGCTCGGCCGCGGCCTGCAGTGCGGCCACGCCGTACTTCACGCCATGGTGCTCCTCGAAGCGCGACTTCAAGCCCTTCAGGATGTCGACGGTTTCCTGCACCGTCGGCTCGACCACGTCGACCTTCTGGAAGCGACGCGACAGGGCCGCATCCTTCTCGAAGATGCCGCGGTATTCGGTGAAGGTGGTGGCGCCGATGCACTTGAGCTGGCCGCTGGACAGCGCCGGCTTGAGCAGGTTCGAGGCATCGAGCGTGCCGCCGGATGCTGCGCCCGCGCCGATCAGTGTGTGGATCTCGTCGATGAAGAGGATCGCATTCGGCTTGTCCTTGAGCGACTTGAGCACGCCCTTCAGGCGCTGCTCGAAATCGCCGCGGTACTTGGTGCCGGCCAGCAATGCGCCCATGTCGAGCGAATAGACGTGCGATTCGGCCAGGATTTCCGGCACCTCGCCCTGCGTGATGCGCCAGGCCAGGCCCTCGGCGATCGCGGTCTTGCCGACGCCGGCTTCACCCACCAGCAGCGGGTTGTTCTTGCGCCGGCGGCACAGGATCTGGATCACGCGCTCGACCTCGTACTCGCGGCCGATCAGCGGATCGATCTTGCCTTCCTTGGCGAGCTGGTTCAGGTTCTGGGTGAACTGCTCGAGCGGCGAGGCCTTCTCGTTCTTCTCGCCGCCGCCCTCCTCGCCCTCGCCGGAGGACGATTCGCTGCTGCTCTTGGTGGCTTCCGGCGGGTCGCTCTTCTTGATGCCGTGGGCAATGAAATTCACCACGTCGAGGCGCGTCACGCCCTGCTGGTGCAGGTAGTAGACCGCGTGCGAGTCTTTTTCGCCGAAGATCGCGACCAGCACGTTCGCGCCGGTGACTTCCTTCTTGCCGTTGCCGGTGGACTGCACATGCATGATGGCGCGCTGGATCACCCGCTGGAAGCCCAGCGTGGGCTGGGTGTCCACATCGTCGGTACCCGCCACCTGGGGCGTGTTGTCCTTGATGAAGTTGGTGAGCGACGCCCGCAGGTCGTCGACATTGGCCGAGCATGCGCGCAGAACCTCTGCGGCACTCGGGTTGTCCAGCAAAGCGAGCAACAGATGCTCTACCGTGATGAACTCGTGGCGCTGCTGCCTGGCCTCGACAAAAGCCATGTGCAAGCTGACTTCCAGTTCCTGGGCAATCATGTGATTTCCTTCTGCCTTGCTGTAAATAAATTCTCAGATGGGTTGGAGCGGGCCTAAATCAACAGGTTCATTCGACCGGCTCACTGACGCACTGCAACGGATGCCCGGCCTGGTGGGCCGCCTCCATCACCTGATTGACCTTGGTGGCCGCCATGTCCCGAGAGTAAACCCCGCAGACGCCGCGGCCGTCGAGATGAATCTTGAGCATGATCTGGGTGGCAGTTTCCCGGTCCTTGTTGAAGAACTCCTGGATGACGACGATCACGAACTCCATCGGCGTGTAGTCGTCGTTGAGCATCACCACCTGATACATCTGCGGTGGCGCCGTTTTCTGCGGGCGCCGCTCGATCACGACCGCATCGCCGTCGTCCCGCCCCGGCTTCACCGCCGGAGGCGTGGGGGGCGTCGAGGGGATTTTGGTTGCCATGAGAATCATTTTATCGAGCCGACGCCGGTTGCACCGGGCTTAGTGGCACAACTGGTGGCGGCTTTGTGACATTCAAGACGGATGTACTCGGACCTGCCGTTGTCGGCCCTTGCAATCTGCGTGCCGCCACCTTACGAAAAAACCCCGGGGCCTTGCGGCACCGGGGCTTTGCGCGCGAGGCGTCGACCGACGCTTCGGGGCCGGACGATTTACATGTGGTCGATCATGACCTGACCGAAGCCCGAGCAGCTGACCTGCGTGGCGCCCTCCATCAGGCGCGCGAAGTCGTAGGTCACCTTCTTGCTGGCGATGGATTTTTCCATCGAGCTGATGATCAGGTCGGCCGCCTCGGTCCAGCCCATGTGGCGCAGCATCATTTCGGCCGAGAGGATTTCGGAACCCGGGTTCACGTAGTCCTTGCCGGCGTACTTCGGCGCCGTGCCGTGGGTGGCCTCGAACATGGCGACCGTGTCGCTGAGGTTGGCGCCCGGGGCGATGCCGATGCCGCCGACCTGGGCCGCCAGCGCGTCGGACACGTAGTCGCCGTTCAGGTTCAGCGTGGCGATCACGCTGTATTCGGCCGGGCGCAGCAGGATTTGTTGCAGGAACGCATCGGCGATCGAGTCCTTGACGGTGATTTCCTTGCCGCTCTTGGGGTTCTTGAACTTCATCCACGGCCCGCCGTCGATCAGTTCGGCGCCGAACTCCTTCGCGGCCAGGCCGTAAGCCCAGTCGCGGAAGCCGCCTTCGGTGAACTTCATGATGTTGCCCTTGTGCACGATCGTCACGCTGGGCTTGTCGTTGTCGATCGCGTACTGGATCGCCTTGCGCACCAGGCGCTCGGTGCCTTCGCGCGACACGGGCTTGATGCCGATGCCCGAGGTGTTCGGGAAGCGGATCTTCTTGACGCCGAAGTCGTCCTGCAGGATCTTGATGAGCTTCTTGGCTTTTTCGCTTTCAGCCTCGAATTCGATGCCGGCGTAGATGTCTTCCGAATTCTCGCGGAAGATCACCATGTTGGTCTTGTGCGGCTCCTTGACAGGGCTGGGCACGCCGTCGAAGTACTGGATCGGGCGCAGGCAGACGTACAGGTCGAGTTCCTGGCGCAGCGCGACGTTGAGCGAGCGGATGCCGCCACCGACCGGCGTGGTGAGCGGGCCCTTGATCGAGACCACGTAGTCGCGCACGGCGTGCAGGGTTTCTTCGGGCAGCCAGACGTCGGGACCGTAGACCTTGGTCGACTTCTCGCCGGCGTAGACCTCCATCCAGTGGATCTTCTTCTTGCCGCCGTAGGCCTTCGCCACTGCCGCGTCGACCACCTTGAGCATCACGGGCGTGATGTCGAACCCGGTACCGTCGCCCTCGATGAAGGGAATGATCGGCTGGTCAGGCACATTGAGCGAGTTGTCGGCATTGACCGTGATCTTCTGGCCTTCGGTCGGGACTTTGATGTGCTGATAGCTGGACATGAGGCGAGAGCTCCGGGGTGATTTGATGGCTGGAAGACACTAGGTTCCCAGCCGGCTGAATAGCCTTAGAATTTTAGACGCAACCGGAGGAGCCCGAAGGTTCTGTCAACCGAGTCCTCAGGGGCCTCGTTGTTGGCTGACCTTCTGCTGGCCGGGAGGCGTTTTCAATCCATCTCCATAGAGGAATCCGTAATGAGCAAAGTTCTCGCAGCCATGATCGCCGGCTTGTTCGCAGTGGGTGCATATGCCCAAACGAAGCCCGCCGAAATCGACCCCACAGGCAAGGGCAAGGCGGCCGAACGCGCCGAAGCCAAGAAGGACGCGAGGCCTGCCGGCCAAGTCAAGGCTCCCGGCGGCGACCAGTCCAAAGTGGCAGAAGGCAGCGGCGGCGTGACCGCGACCGGCGCCGACAAGGCCGCCCAGGCACGCCGTGACTCGCGCGACGCACGCCGTCCCGCCAAGAGCGGCGGCAAGAGGCCCGTTCCGGTGCAAGGCGGTACGCCCCAGTAAGCTGGTTGGCAACGCTAAAAAAAGAAGCGCTCTCCGGAGCGCTTTTTTTCGTCCGCCGCCGCGGGCCGCGGTCAACCCGCGATCCAGGCGGCCGTTGAGCAATGACCTTCCATCGAGGGAGGTGTCCAGAATCACAATCTCAAAGGATCAATTCATGAACAAGGTGCTCGCTGTACTGGTCGCCGGCTTTTTCGCTACCGGTGTGTTTGCTGCTCAACAATCCTCTGCACCGGTGTCCGTTCCGGCTGCTTCCGTGCACTCCGTCAAGCTTGCGCCGAAGGCGGCGAAGAAGAAGGTTCATCACGTGGCCCCCAAGGCACATGCGCCGAAGAAGATGTAAGCTTCAAGGCAATTGGCCATGCCCGCATCAGCGGGCATTTTTGTTTCTGCTGTACCTTCCCGAAAGTCGACCCATGTTCCAGCGTCTTGCCGCCCTGCTCGCATTGTCAGCTTCGTTGATGACGTTGGCGCATGGGCAGGAGGCTCAAACCAATCTTCAACGCGTCAAGCTGTCTGCAGGCATGTACCAGATCGACGCCCAGGTCGCACAGACCCCCGAGCAGCGGCAGATCGGTCTCATGTTCCGCAAGGAGATGCCGCAGACCGAGGGCATGATCTTCGTGTTCGAGCAGCCGGCCACCCAGTGCTTCTGGATGAGGAACACCCTGCTGCCACTGACCGCAGCCTTCGTGGCCGACGACGGCCGCATCGTCAACCTGGCTGACATGAAGCCGCAAACCGACGAATCGCATTGCTCCGAGGAACCGGTGCGCTATGTTCTGGAGATGAACCAGGGCTGGTTTTCCAGGAAAAACATCAAGAAGGGCGCAAAGCTCGGCGGCGAACTGTTCGCGGCGAGGCGCTGATCCCGCATACAAAAAAGCCGACCCTCGGGTCGGCTTTTTTGATCAGCTGTCGGCTCAGCCGAAATTCTTCGCCGCGAAGTCCCAGTTCACCAGCTTGGCCAGGAAGGTCTCCACGTACTTGGGACGCAGGTTGCGGTAGTCGATGTAGTAGGCGTGCTCCCAGACGTCCACCGTCAGCAGCGCCGTGTCGGCCGTGGTCAGCGGCGTGCCCGCAGCACCCGTGTTGACGATGTCCACCGAGCCGTCGGCCTTCTTCACCAGCCAGGTCCAGCCCGAACCGAAGTTGCCCACGGCGGACTTCACGAAGGCTTCCTTGAAGGCCGCGTAGCTGCCCCACTTGGCATCGATCGCCTTGGCCAGCGCACCGGCAGGCTCCCCGCCGCCCGACGGCTTCATGCAGTTCCAGAAGAAGGTGTGGTTCCAGATCTGCGCGGCATTGTTGTAGATGCCGCCGCTGGACTTCTTGACGATTTCCTCCAGCGGCAGGCTCTCGAACTCGGTGCCCTTCTGCAGGTTGTTCAGGTTCACCACGTAGGCGTTGTGGTGCTTGCCGTAGTGGTACTCCAGCGTTTCCTTCGAATACTCGGGCGCCAGTGCATCCAGCGCGTACGGCAGGGGTGGGAGGACATGTTCCATGTTCTATCTCGCGGGTTGGTTGTGGGACAAAGCATTCTAAAAAGGAATCACGGCGCTTGCGTCGGACGCTTGCCCGTCGTGCCCGTTTGCTTGACCGTCATGTCGACGGTGCCGTCGGCCAGCCGCGCGCGCACCGCATCGCCGGGCGCCAGGCGCTGCACGCTGGTGACCGCATGCCCCTCTTCGTTCGTGAGCCACGCATAGCCGCGTTGCAGGACGAGTGCCGGGTCGAGCAACTGCAGGCGCAACGCTGCCCGGTCGAGTCGTTCCTTGTGCTGAACCAAGGCCCGCCTGAACTTGAGCGGCAGTTCGCCCTGCAGGGCTTGATGTGTTTGCGCGAGCCGCTGCGCCCTCGACAGCACCGCATAGTGCAATCGCTGCGCGTGATGGGCAAGACGCAGTTGCTGCCGCGCCACCAGCGTCGAAGGGCGTCCGAGCCGCCCGGCCGCGAGATCGAGGCGCTGGCTCAAGCCATCGACGCGCACGGCAAGCGCGTCGCTCAGCCGATCCTCCAGCAGGTCCAGCGCCCCGAGCCACAGATCGCGCGGCGCGGAGACAAGCTCGGCCGCGGCCGTCGGCGTCGGCGCCCGCAGATCGGCGCAGAAATCGGCGATGGTGAAGTCTGTTTCATGGCCGATGCCGCTGACAACCGGCACGGGACTCTGCACGATGGTGCGCGCCAGCGACTCGTCGTTGAAAGCCCACAGGTCTTCGATCGAGCCGCCGCCGCGCACCAGCAGGATCACATCGACCGCCGGTTGCATCGCGTAGAGCGATTGCAGCGAACGAACGAGCTCCGCTGGCGCGCCGGCGCCCTGCACGGCCGCCGGCGCGAGCACCACAGGAATGTGCGGCACACGGCGGCGCAGCGCGGTGACAACGTCATGCAGCGCTGCGGCGCCGAGCGAAGTCACGATGCCGATCGCGCGCGGCATCGCCGGCAACGGCCGCTTGCGTGCGACGTCGAAGAGGCCCTCAGCCTCCAGCCGCGCCTTGCGCTGCAGAAACTGCTCGAACAATGCGCCCTGCCCCGCGCGACGCAGGCTTTCGACCACCAGCTGCAAGTCGCCGCGCGGCTCGTACACCGCCAGCCGCCCGCGAACCTCGACCTGATCGCCGTCGCGCGGCGAGAAATCGAGCAGGCTCGCGGCGCGCCGGAACATGGCGCAGCGCAGTTGGCCGGCTTCGTCTTTCAACGCGAAATAGCAATGGCCGCTGGCCGCCCGCGAGAAGCCGGAGATCTCCCCGCGCACGGTGACGGGATTGAAGCGCGCATCAAGCGCGTCGGCCACTGCATGGCACAGCGCGCCGACCGCCCAAACGCGCGGTCCCGCTGGAATTGCTTCGCGTTCGATCATGTCCAGGCGCTGTTACAGACGGCGAGTCGTCCACAAGCGGAGTGATTGCCCCCCGACCCCAGGGAGCGTCCGCACCACACCCACGAGTCCACGTGCAAGCTGTTGATTTGATTGGAAAAAGTGCTGCTCAAAATTCAGTCGATCCAGCGGGAGGCCCGTCGCATGTGGCTTCGATCGGGTTGCGCGGCGGGTTAGCCACAAAGTTATCCACAGAATCTGTGCGCCCAGACCTACAGCAAATACAAATCGGAACATACGCGGCCTCCGGTGGATAATCGCCGCGCATCAGCAGTCCATGGGCCGGAGGAATTCTTGTTTTCGATCATAGTTGCTGCGGGCTGGCCAATCTGGCCGCTGCTCGCTTGTTCGGTGATTGCGCTCGCGCTCGTCATCGAGAGATTCACAAGCCTCAAAACGTCCAAGGTCCTGCCGCCAAAGCTGCTCGATGAAGCCATCACGGTTTCGCGCACCGCGGTTCCAGGCCCCGACGTGGTGACCAAACTGGAACGGAATTCGGGGCTCGGCGAGGTGCTGGCCGCCGGCTTCCGTACCCTGAACTCCAACCCCTTGTCGACCGAAGACGACTTGCGGGCATCGATGGAGTCGGCGGGACGGGTGGTGGCGCATCGGCTCGAGCGCTACCTGCCGGCGCTTGCGACCATCGCATCGGCGGCACCGCTGCTCGGGCTTCTGGGCACCGTGATCGGCATGATCGAGATCTTCGGTTCGCAGTCGCCGACCAGCGGCGCGGTCGGCAGCGGCAATCCGGCCCAGCTGGCCCACGGCATCTCGGTGGCGCTCTACAACACGGCCTTCGGGCTGATCGTCGCGATTCCGGCCCTGATCTTCTGGCGCTACTTCCGCAGCCGGGTCGACGAATACCTGCTGAACCTCGAACTCGCCGGCGAGCGCTTCGCGCGGCATCTGAACACGCTCCGATCATGAGAAGAATGCATTTCAGCCATGGCTCGCGCGAGGAGCCTGAAATCAATCTGATCCCGTTCATCGACGTGCTGCTGGTCGTGCTGATCTTCCTGATGCTTTCGACCACCTACAGCAAGTTCACCGAGATGCAGCTGCGCCTTCCGGTGGCCGATGTGGAGGCGCAGCGCGACTACCCGAAGGAAGTGATCGTCGCGGTCTCCGCCGACGGCCGCTACTCGATCAACAGGACCGTGCTGTCCGACCGCAGCGTGGAGACCGTGACCGCAGCGCTGGGCGCAGCAGCCAACGGCAAGGACAGCGTCGTGATCATCAGCGCCGACGCCAACGCCGCCCATCAATCCGTGATCACGGTGATGGAAGCCGCGCGGCGCGCGGGCCTCATGCAGATCACCTTCGCCACGCAATCGGCCGCGCAGGCAGGCCGCTAGCTTTGGATTTGCAGCGAGCCTGGCTGCAACGCGGGCCGCTTGCGCGGCTGCTATGGCCGCTCTCGATCCTCTATGGCGCGCTGGCCGCCATCCGGCGTGCGTTCTACCGCTTCGGAATCCTGCAGACGCAACGGGTCGGTGTGCCGGTGATCGTGGTCGGCAACGTGATCGCCGGCGGTTCCGGCAAGACGCCCGTGGTGATGGCGGTCGTACAGCACCTCCAGGCCCGTGGCTTCAAGGTGGGGGTCGTTTCCCGCGGTTACGGACGCGCAACCGATGACTGCCGCGAGGTGCTGGGCGACAGCGATCCGCGCGAGGTGGGCGACGAGCCGGCCCTGATCCGCCGCTCGACCGAGGCCCCGGTCGTCGTGGCGCGGCGGCGCGCCGAAGCGGCGCGCGCGCTGCTCGCCCTTCATCCAGACACGCAGTTCATCGTGAGCGACGACGGCCTGCAGCACCTCGCACTGGCGCGCGACGTCGAGATCTGCGTCTTCGACGACCGCGGTACCGGCAACGGCTGGCTGCTGCCGGCCGGCCCCTTGCGCGAGCGCTGGCCGCGCAACTGCGACCTCGTGCTGCACACCGGCGCGCAACCCGCGTTCGCCGGCTTCACCGCACGGCGCGCGCTGGCCGACCATGCGCTGCGGCTCGACGGCACGCGGGTCCCGCTCGAATCCCTGGCAGGCCAGGCCCTGGTTGCAGTCGCCGCGATCGCGAAGCCCGAGGCCTTCTTCCAGATGCTGCGCGAGCGCGCGCTGCTTCCGCAGCAATGCATCGCCTTGCCGGATCACGACGATCTCAGCCGCTGGACCCCGCCGCCGGGCTGCGCCTACACGCTGCTCTGCACCGAGAAGGACGCCGTGAAACTGTGGCGCCGGGCTCCCGACGCGCTGGCGGTGCCGCTGCTGTTCGAACCCGAGCCCGCGTTCTTCGCGGCGCTCGACGCAAAGCTATCATCGCTCGATGGACACCAAGCTGCTTGAACTGCTCGTCTGCCCCGTGACCAAGGGTCCGCTCACATGGAACGCCGAGAAGCAGGAGCTGGCCTCGCGCAGCGCCCGCCTCGCCTATCCCGTGCGCGACGGCATCCCGGTGCTGCTCGAAACCGAGGCCCGCACGCTCTCCGACGAAGAACTGGGACTCTGATCTTGCGTTTTGCCGTTCTGATCCCGGCCCGGCTCGCTTCCACACGATTGCCCGACAAGCCGCTGGCCGACATCGCCGGCCTACCGATGGTGGTGCGCGTCGCGCAGCGCGCTCACCAGTCGGGCGCCGAACGCGTGGTGGTGGCTGCCGACGACGCACGCATCGTCGCCGCCTGCGAGGCACACGGCATCGAAGCCCTGCTCACGCGCACCGATCACCCGAGCGGCAGCGATCGACTGGCCGAGGCCTGCACGCAACTCGGCCTGGCCGATGACGAGATCGTCGTGAACGTCCAGGGCGACGAGCCGCTGATCGATCCACCCCTGATCGATGCGGTGGCCCGCATGTTGGCTTCGCATCCCGATGCGGCGATGAGCACGGCAGCCCACGCCATCGAGTCGCTCGAAGACTTCGTCAATCCGAACGTCGTGAAGGCCGTGCTCGACGTACAGGGCAACGCGCTCTACTTCAGCCGCGCGCCGATCCCGTGGTGGCGCGACGGGTCTGCGAAGAACGGGCCGACGGCCTTGCCGAATTCGCCCGCGCCGCTGCGCCATATCGGCATCTACGGTTACAGGGCCGGCTTCTTGCGGCAGTTTCCGGCTCTGCCGCCGGCGCCGATCGAAGCCACGGAAGCCCTGGAGCAACTGCGCGCGCTGTGGCACGGCCACCGAATCGCCGTGTACGTGAGCACGCATGCACCCGGACCGGGCATCGACACGCCGGAAGATCTCGCACGCATTCGCGCGCTGTTTGCGACCGGCTGATTGCCCCTTCGCCGCTCGAAGCGGCCGCGAGGTGCATGCTATCCTCGACGCAACTCCGCCCTGCTCTGCCATTCGTGGCAGACGTGGCGCGACAGAAGATCTAAGAACCCGTCCGAGGACACCATGAGACTGATTTTGTTGGGCGCCCCCGGGGCAGGCAAAGGCACGCAGGCGGCCTTCATTTGCCGCAAGTACGGCATTCCTCAAATCTCGACCGGCGACATGCTGCGCGCCGCCGTCAAGGCGGGCACGCCGCTGGGACTGCAGGCCAAGTCCGTCATGGATTCCGGCGCGCTGGTCAGCGATGACCTGATCATCGACCTCGTCAAGGAACGCATCGCGCTGCCGGACTGCGCGCAGGGCTTTCTCTTCGACGGCTTTCCGCGAACCATTCCCCAGGCCGATGCCATGCGTACGGCTGGCGTCAAGCTCGACTACGTGCTCGAGATCGACGTGCCTTTTGCCGACATCATCGAGCGCATGAGCGGGCGCCGCTCGCACCCGGCATCAGGGCGCATCTACCACGTCAAGTTCAACCCGCCGAAGACCGAAGGCAAGGACGACCTCACGGGCGAAGACCTGATCCAGCGCGAAGACGACAAGGAAGAAACCGTGCGCAAGCGGCTCGAGGTCTACAGCCAGCAGACTCGGCCGCTGGTCGACTACTACTCGGCCTGGGCCAAGGCGGACCCGGCTGCGGCACCGAAGTACCGCGCCATCAGCGGCGTCGGCACGGTCGACGAAATCACGCAGCGCGCGCTGGCCGCATTGAGCAGCTAGGTGATCAGGCCGGGCTCGAACGCAGCCCGTAGACCTTGCCGTCGGCGAACAGGTACTCGACGCGCATCACGGCCTCGCCCTTTTCGTCCTTGGAAGTGAAGCCGACCGCCGAGATGACGGCACCGGGCTTGATCTCCGCGACCTTCCAGGCTTCCATCCGCGTCAGCGGTGCGAGTTCGAGTTCCCATTGCTTGTCGGTGCGCCGGGGCACGGTCGCCTTGGCGAGAAGGCCCGGGCCGTCGACCGGCGCGCTCTGCGCCGGCAGCGCGCGCTTCACGAGGTCCGCAGGCACCTTGAGGCCGGGCGAGACCTCGATCACGAGTTCGGCATGCGGGTTCTGCCAGCGCGTTCGAACGACCTTTCCTTCGAGATAGATCGGCCGCTCCTGGTCGAAGCTGCTCCAACCATGGTGCGCCCAGGCGAGCGGGGCCGCGACCGGAAGCGATGCGGCGGCGATGACGATGTGGCGACGTTTCATCGGACGAGCTCCTTGGTCAATACGCGATCCAGCGGCCGCAGAACACGACAGCCAGCCAGATCGCAGTGGACAACAACATCTGTACCCGCGCCAGCGCGTCGAGTTTGCGCAGGGATCCACGCGTGTGGAACCAGGCTGCATTGCAACCGGCGGCCAGCAGCAGGCCCATCTTGATCACGAAGGCCCGGTTGGCGAGCAGTTCGGCCGGCTGGGTCGCGAACATCAGCGAGCCGCTGGCGGCGGCCAGCGTGAAGCCGCAGACGGCGATCGACAGCGAGAGCCTGGCCATCGGCAGCACGGGCAAGGCGGCGGCGCGTCCGAACACCCGCAGCTCAAGCGCCACCAGGTTACCGAGCAGGAGTGCGATGCCGACGATGTGCACCGCCTCCAGCGCCGGATAAGCCCACGGAGTCGACTGCAGGGCGCTGAACATGGCTTCAATCGTCGACCGGCTGGGCGAGCAGCAATTCCAGCATCAGCGCGATGCGCGCCTTGACCGGCGTGAGCATGCCCGCGTCGCGCAGCGCCGCATCCGGTGTCGGAAGAATGCGCCCCTGCGCGCAACGCGTGGCACGCACGACGGTGATGCCCACGGCCTGAGCGTGCAGCGCCGCCGCTTCCAGCGCGTGGTGCAGCGTGCCGTTGCCGGTGGCGGCAAGCACGAGTCCCTGCACCGGTTCGGCAGCGCCATGCTGGCGTTCGCGAACCAGCGCATCGATCAGGGTGCCGCGCGCTTCCGCGTAGCTCACGACAATCTCTACCCAGGGCCACCGCGTGACGCGCGTCATCTGCCGGAACATCCGGTGCGCGATCTGCGGCGGCGAGGACGGCCAGTTCCTGAGACCGCGTACCGCGCCCTCTTCCACGTAGGCCACCGGCCCCGCGTCTCCCGAGCCGAAGGCATCGAGGCGGTAGGTGTGGACCTTCTGCACATCGAACGCGCTGTGCACCGTGCCCGCGCAGACGGCCACGACACCTTGTGCGCCGGCAGTGGCCGCAACCACGATTGCGTCGCGCACGTTCTGCGGTCCGTCGGGCGCCAGCGCGGTCGCCGGACGCATTGCGCAGGTCAGGACCACCGGCTTCGACGGCGCTAGCACGGATTGCAGGAAGAAGGCCGTTTCCTCCAGCGTGTCGGTGCCGTGGGTGATGACGATGCCCGCGACGTCCGGCTCTGCCAGCCAGTGAGCGCAGCGCAAGGCCAGCGCGCGCCAGATGTCGAAGCTCATGTCCTTGCTGTCGACCTGGGCCACTTGCTCGGTAGCCAGCGCAATGCCATCGGGCGCGTCGATGCCGTCCAGCAAGTCCGCCACGTCCACCTGGCCGGCCGTATAGCCGATGTTGTCGGCGGCCGACGCGGCACGTCCGGCGATGGTGCCGCCCGTGCCCAGCACGACCACGCGGCGCTTGCCCTCTCCACTGCTTTCAGCCATGGCTTGCCAACTTCCGGAAACTGGTTAAAAATACAGGTACTGGATATTCAGCCAGTGCCGCAAGGAGTCCTCATGCAGTTCGCAGTGAAGCTTACCGCCCGCCAGCAGCAGATTCTGGACTTGATCCAGAGCGCCATCGCGCGCACCGGCGCCCCGCCCACGCGTGCCGAGATCGCCGCCGAGCTGGGTTTCAAGTCGGCCAACGCCGCTGAAGAGCACTTGCAGGCGCTTGCGCGCAAGGGCGTCATCGAGCTCGTGAGCGGCACTTCGCGCGGCATCCGCCTCAAGGGCGATGCGCTGCGCGCCCTGAACGAATCGCGCAACAACCAGTTCTCGCTCTCGCTGCCCGGCATGGCGCAGCTCGCGCTGCCGCTGATCGGCCGCGTGGCGGCGGGCTCGCCGATCCTCGCGCAGGAACACGTGGACCAGACCTACTACGTGGAAAACACCCTCTTCCAGCGCCAGCCCGACTACCTGCTCAAGGTGCGCGGCATGTCCATGCGGGACGCCGGCATCATGGACGGCGACCTTCTGGCCGTGCAGGCCACCAAGGAAGCACGCAACGGCCAGATCGTGGTCGCCCGGCTGGGCGATGAAGTCACGGTCAAGCGCCTGAAGCGCAACAAGCAGGTCATCGAACTGCACGCCGAAAACCCCGACTACCCCACGATCATCGTTCAACCCGGCGAGCCTTTCGAGATCGAAGGCCTGGCCGTGGGCCTGATCCGCAACACGATGCTCATGTAGGGGGCCAAACCCCGGCCGCGACAGGTGGCGGGCGTATGGCCGAGAGCCATCACCCTGTCGAGGCCGATGAAAGCAATCCTGCCTGTGTTCAACCCCTGACTTTTTTTGGAGTTTCACATGGGAATCGCCCTCTTCAGTTTTGTCGACCTGTTCATGCCGCTGCAGTCGCTGGCCAGTCGCTGGATCCCCTCGCGCCGCCGGAATGCAGCGGGTCTTCGCTACGTCGGGATTCGGCCCAGCTGCGCCTCGCGCCCCGGCGCGGCCACTCTTGCGCACGTGTCCACAGCGTCGCGTCCGCTGCGCGTGGTGCGCACGGTCGATGCACGCCCTGGCCAGAACACCGGCCGGGTGGTGATCTCTGGCCGGATGGCAGACGTCTGTGCCGAACTCGACCGCCTGGCTGCCCTAGAGGCGGCGGACGCGATGTCGCAGCGCGGCCGCTTGCACTGAGCCGGGTAATTCCCGAGGCTCTTTGCGCCTGTGACGCAAGGCGCGCGGAGCATGTGCATGGTGCGAGGCACAATGGCATGCCATGAACATTGTGATCCTCGACGACTATCAGGACGCGGTGCGCAAGCTGCACTGTGCTTCCAAGCTCGACGCCTACGCTGCCAAGGTCTACACCAACACAGTCAAGGGCATCGGACAGCTCTCGGTGCGGCTCAAGGATGCCGACGTGATCGTGCTGATCCGCGAACGCACCCAGATATCGCGCCAGCTGATCGAGAAACTGCCCAAGCTCAAGCTGATCTCGCAGACGGGACGCGTCGGCGGCCACATCGACGTCCATGCCTGCACCGAGCAAGGCATTGCGGTGGCCGAAGGTACGGGCTCGCCGCTGGCGCCGGCCGAACTCACCTGGGCGCTGATCATGACTGCGATGCGCCGGCTGCCGCAGTACATCAGCAACCTCAAGCATGGCGCCTGGCAGCAGTCGGGGCTCAAATCCGCATCGATGCCTCCTAATTTCGGCCTCGGCTCGGTGCTCAAGGGCAAGACGCTCTGCATCTGGGGTTATGGCCGCATCGGCCAATTGGTGGCGCGCTACGGGCAGGCTTTCGGCATGCAGGTCGTGATCTGGGGCCGTGAGGAAAGCTGCGCCAGGGCCAGGTCCGACGGCTTCCAGGTGGCGCCGAACCGGGAAGCGTTCTTCAGTGCCGCCGACGTACTGTCGGTCCACTTGCGGCTCACCGACGAAACGCGAGGCCTCGTCACGCTCGAGGATCTTTCGCGCATGAAGCCCACCGCGCTCTTCGTCAACACCTCGCGTGCGGAGCTGGTCGAGCAGGACGCGCTGCTTGCCGCACTCAACCGTGGCCGGCCCGGCCTGTCGGCAATCGACGTGTTCGAGAGCGAGCCGCCATTGCAAGGCCACGCCCTGCTGCGGCTGGAAAACTGCATCTGCACTCCGCACATCGGCTACGTCGAGCAGGACAGCTACGAGATGTACTTCGGCCAGGCTTTCGACAACGTCGTCAGCTTCATCAAGGGCAACCCCACCAACATCGTGAATCCCGGCGCATTGCAGGTCCGACGTTGAAACAGCCCGCACTGCCGGCCGCTTTGTGGGCTCTGCTGGCGGGCAACTTCGTGATCGGGACCGGCGTGATGGTGGTGCCCGGCACGCTCAACGATCTCAGCGCCTCCCTGCAGGTCAGCGCCGCCACCGCCGGCCAGTTGATCACCGCGGCCGCCATCGTGATGTGCCTTGGCGCGCCTTTGCTGGCAGCTGTGGTGGCGGGCTGGGACCGCCGTGTGCTGCTCGCCTGCACGATGCTGTGGTATGCCGCCGGGCATCTTGCCGCGACGCTGATGCCGAACTTCGGCGGGCTGCTGATGGTGCGCATGCTGACGGTCATCGCGCCCGCGATCTTCACGCCCCAGGCCGCCGCCTGCGTGGGCTTGCTGGTGCCGCTCGAACAGCGGGGCCGCGCGGTCACCTTCGTCTTTCTGGGATGGTCCATGGCCTCGGTGCTGGGCCTGCCGATCGGCGCGCTGATCGGCGGCCATTTCGGATGGCGCACGGCCTTCGCGGCGATCGCCGTACTTTCCGTGCTCAGCGCAATCTGGGTCTGGCGCCAACTGCCCACCGGCATCCGGCCCCCTGCGCTGTCGCGCGCGGCCTGGGCGCAGGTGCTCAAGAGTCCGCTGCTGATGGGCGTCGTGGCCGTCACCGCGCTGCAGGGCGGCGGACAGTTCGTGCTGTTCAGCTACTTCGCGCCCATCCTCAAGCAAACCCTCAATGCCGACGCCACCATGCTGGGACTGGTGTGGGGCTGGTTCGGCGTTTGCGGCCTGCTCGGGAACGTGCTCGTGAGCCGGTACATCGATCGCATCGGCGCTGCGCGCATGGTGCTGATCACGACCTCGCTGATCGCGCTGAGCCTGCTTCTGTGGCCTCTTGGCGTCACGATCGCAGGGCTTGCCTTGATCCTTGTGCCGTGGGGCTTCGGCTGCTTCGCTACCAATTCCGCCCAGCAGGCACGCCTGGTCTCCATGGCGCCTGCGCTCGCGCCGGGTTCGGTGGCGCTCAACAGTTCCGGCATCTACGTGGGACAGGCGATGGGGGCCGCTGCAGGCGGCTGGCTCCTGGCGAACGACGCGATCTCATGGATGAGCTGGATCGGCCTGGCGATGCTGCTCGGCGCGCTGTCGCTCAGCTTGGCCGTCGACGGGGCGCAGCGCCGCGCCACTGCGCTCAGCGTTTGACGGGCTTGACCGGCTTGAGAGGCTTGGGAGCGATCTCGGCCTCGGTGGTCGGATCGAAGAGCTCGAAATCGATCACGTGAGGATCGCTGGACGGCGCCGGCGGCGGCGGCGGCGCTTCGATCGGTGCCCGCATGGTCTCGAAGGCCGTTCTGTCGAATTCCGCGAGATCCATGTCGACGCCCGGCCTGGCTCGCGCCGGGACGGGTTCCGCTGCGGGCGCCGGCGGCGGTGCATCGGGGACCAGCACGGTCTCGCGATGCAGGTTGTCGTCGATGGCGCCGTAGATCGAGGCCGGCAGCGTCGGGCCTTCCTCGATATCGGCGGGCTGGGTCTGAGGCTCGAGCGGCGCCGGCGTGGTCGCCGACGGGTCATGACCGAAGGTGTCGACGAAAGAGTGCGGCGTGACGGGCGCCGGCGGCGCGCTGTTCGGGTCGATCACCTCCTTGGCGACCGAGTAGAGCAGCAGCAGTTCCTGGTAGGCCGCCAGATCGAAGGCCTCATCCCCGTGCGTGCCGGGCTTGCGGAACACCAATTCCTCGATCAACGCCAGCGTTCCCGGTGCCGGCCACTGCGATTCGATGCGCGCCAGCGTGCTGCGATAGTGTTCGAGCCCCTTGCCCGTCTCGTTGAAGTGCTCGAACGGCGGCACGTCGGCGTTGAAAGCGCGTTCGAACTCCTCCGCCAGGTCCGAATAATCTTCCCTGCGACCCAGCGCGTGGAAGATCCGAAGCAGGTCCAGATAGGCGAGCGCACTGGTTCCGGGATTGGTGGCGATGTGCTCGCGAAGCACCGCGATCGCCTGATCGTGCTGGCCCAGCGACAGGAAGAAGTCGGACTGCTGCTGTACGTCGAACAGCTCTTCGGTGTTGACCGGTCGCACCGGCGCACCGTCGGGCGTGCGTACCGGGTGGACATGCGGCTGGTCGAAGCCGCTGTCGGCGTCGGGCTCCAGCTCCGCGAAAGTGGCTGCGCCGAAGGTGGTGGCGTTCGCGCTGCGCCGCGGCGGCAGCGAATCGGGCTCCAGGTCTTCGTCGAGCAGTCCGCGCAGGGAACCCGGGCGCGTCGGGCCGCCCTCTCCCTTCGGGGGCGTCTCGCCCCACCAGGCCGGCGCGCTGGCCCGGCGCACCAGCCGCCACAGCATGGCGATGGCCGCGAGGGCGATCAGCAACAGGACGATCAGTGCGTAGACGAGCGGATTCTGGAAGCGGCTTTCGCGCGCCTCGGCGAGCTCGCTGCGCAGTTCGAGCAGGGCGCGCTGGTTCTGTGCCGTCTGCTCGCGCAGCGCGGCCAGCGTGGCTTCCAGTGCCTGATTGCGTTGCGCCTCGCGCTGCGCCGCTTCGGGGTCGCCATTGAGCGCTCGCCAATCGGCGGCGGCCGCAGCGCGGCGGGCCGGGTCTTCGGTGGCAGGCAGGCTCAACTGCGGGGTGGTCTTGAGACCGCCCTGCAATGCGGGAACCGGCTCCAGCGCGTCCACCCGCAGGCGGGCTCCGCCGCCGGCGGCTTCCCGCCTCGGCTCCGGCGCGACCGGGGCAGCCGGCGCGGCCGGACGCGGCACTGCGGCGGGGGGCGCGACAGCCGGCGGCGCGGCGGCGACGGGCCGTCGCGGCGCGGGCGGAGGGCTTCGACGCGGCGGCGGCGACTCTGCATCACGGGCGCGCGCAGCGGGCGCAGCCGCAGGGCTGCGTCGTGTCGTCGGCGCTGCGCCCTGGCCTTCCCCGGGCGAGACGCCTGCACCTGCACCTGTACCTGTACCTGTTCCGCGCGACGGCGCACGCACCACAGGCGGTGCCGCTCGTTCGACCGGCGGTGCAAGGGCCGCCAGCGCCGGCTCGGTGAGCACATCGGCCAGCATCACGTAGCTGCGCGTCGACCGGGTGTCGCAGCCGGCGCGCACGTTCACATTGACCACGGGCTCTTCGATCGCGACGGTCGAGCGGACGCGCATCCGCGGCGTGCCGGGGCTCGAGCCGGGCTCCAGCGATACAGTCACGCTCCCGGCGGGGATGCGGCTGTCGCCCTGTTCGACCTCGGCTTCGAGGCACAGTCCGCTGCCATCTTCCGATGAGTCCAGCGTGAGCGGGATCGCCACGTCGAGCGGCTTGCCGATCCACACGGCCCCTTGGGGCCGGCCGATCGTCAAGGCCGATGAGTCAAGTGCGAACCCGAGTAGAAACAGGGCTGCCGACAGGCGTGGGAGTTGCAAAATGAAGTGAAAAAGGCAATCGAAAGTAGACACATTCTGGCATGAGCGTCGATGGCGATCATCCCGAGAGAGAGACAATTATCAAATGACTGTGAACTTTTCCAACGTGGGCATCATAGGCGCAGGAGCCATGGGTCGAGGCATTGCGCAGATCGCGGCGCAGGCCGGAAGCGAAGTTTTGCTCGTGGACAGCTTCGAAGGGGCGGCTGCGCGCGGACGCGACGCCATCCTCGCCCAGTGGCAGAAGCAGCACGACAAAGGCAAGCTCGACGAGGCGCAGCGCGACGCGCTCTCCGCTCGCATCCATGCGGTCGAATCGGTGCAGGCGCTCGCGGGCTGCGACCTGGTGATCGAGGCCGTGATCGAAGACCTCGAGGTCAAGCGCAAGCTGTTTCGCGAACTCGAAGCCGTGGTGGCGCCTTCGGCCACTTTGGTGACCAACACCTCCTCGCTCTCGGTCACTGCGATCGCGGCGGCCATGGCGCATCCGCAGCGCATGGCCGGCTTCCATTTCTTCAACCCTGTGCCTTTGATGAAGGTGGTAGAGGTCGTGGCCGGCTTCAAGACCGAGGCCGAGGTCTGCCGCCGCCTGGCCGGCTATGCCACGCAGATGGGCCACGCCGCGGTGCAGGCCAAGGACACGCCCGGATTCATCGTCAATCATGCGGGCCGCGGCTACGGCACCGAGGCGTTGCGCATCGCCGGCGAAGGCGTCGCCGATTTCGCGACCATCGACCGCATCCTCAAGGACCAGGCCGGCTTTCGCCTCGGGCCTTTCGAACTGCTCGACCTGACGGCGCTCGACGTTTCTCATCCCGTGATGGAGTCGATCTACCGCCAGTACTACGACGAGCCGCGCTTCCGGCCCAGCGTGATCACCGCGCAGCGGCTCGCCGCCGGCGCGCTCGGCCGCAAGACGGGCGAAGGTTTCTACCGCTATGTCGACGGCGTGATGCAGCAGGTCCCCGAGGCGCCCGCGCCGGTGGTCGAAGCGACCCCGGCAGTCTGGGTCTCGCCGCGTGCGGCGCGCCGCCCGGAACTGCTGCGGCTCGTCCATGCGCTGGGCGCGCAGCTCGAAAGCGGCGCCACGCCCTCCTCCCGCGCGCTGATCCTGGTCGCACCCTTGGGCTTCGACGTCACGACCGTGGCCGCGGTCGAACGGCTCGATGCGACACGCACCGTCGGCATCGACCTGATGGTCGACGACGCCGCAACCAAGCGCCGCGTGCTCGCCACCAATCCCGCGACGCGGCGCGACATGCGCGACACGGCCCACGCGCTGTTCGCGCGCGACGGCAAGGCGGTGAGCGTGATCCGCGACAGCGGCGGCTTCGTCACGCAGCGCGTGATCGGCACCATCGTGAACATCGCCGCCGACATGTGCCAGCAGCGCGTCTGCTCGCCCGCCGACCTCGACATCGCCGTGCGGCTGGGCCTCGGCTACCCTCAAGGCCCGCTGGCGATGGGCGACCTCTACGGGCCGACCAACGTGCTGGAGGTGCTGTTCAACCTGCAGACCGTCTACGGCGACCCGCGCTACCGCCCGAGCCCGTGGCTGCGCCGCCGCGGCGCATTGGGCCTGAGCCTCACCCACGAAGAAGAGTAAGAGACACCGACGATGACCGCCGAACTGAAGAGCACGAGCGAAGGACGCACCCTGGTGCTCACGCTCTCCAATCCCTCGCAACGCAACGCGCTGGGCCCCGAGATGTACGCGGCCGGCATCGAGGCGCTCAACGGTGCCGAGAACAGCAACGAGATCCGCAGCGTCGTGCTCGTGGGCGAAGGCGCATGGTTCTGCGCGGGCGGCTCGCTGCAGCGCCTGTCGGCCAACCGCGAGCGCGAACCCGCGGTACAGGCCGAGAGCATCGAGGCGCTGCATAACTGGATCGATTCGATTCGCACCTTCCCCAAGCCGGTGATCGCCGCCGTCGAGGGCGCTGCGGCCGGCGCCGGCTTCTCGCTCGCGCTGGCCTGCGACTTCATCGTCTCGGCACGCGATGCGGTGTTCGCCGCTTCGTACAGCACCGTCGCGCTGTCGCCGGACGGCGGTCTGAGCTGGCATCTCGCGCAGGCGCTGCCGCGCCAGCTCGCGAGCGAATGGCTCATGCTCGGCGGGCGCATCGAGGCACAGCGCCTGCATGCGCTCGGCCTGGTCAACGAGATCGCCGAGAACGGGCAAGCCCTGGCGACGGCACTCGCGCTGGCGAACCGGCTCAACGAGCGCGCGCCGAATTCGCTGACCAGCATCAAGGAACTGCTCAGCGACGCACCGGGCGCGACGCTGGCCTCGCAGCTCTCGCAGGAGCGCGATCACTTCGTGCGCAACCTGCATCACGCCAACGCCGGTATCGGGATCACCGCGTTCCTCGCCAAGGAAACGCCGCGCTACGAGTAGCGGCGCGTCGCTCCCGCGACAGCCCTCAGCTTTTCAGTCACGCACAGGACAGTCCATGGACGACCCCATTCTTACCATCGAAGAACGTGAAGCGATCAATGGTGGTCGCTGGTTCTCTTCCCTTTCCCCATCCCTGCGCCACGACATCCTCCGATGTGCTTTCGTCAAACGCTACAAGGACGGCGAGCTGATCGCCGCACGCGGCGATCCGCCCGAGCAGTGGATCGCGTGCGCCAAGGGAGCGGTGCGCGTGAGTTCGACGGCGGTATCGGGCAAGCAGGTCACGTTCACCTACGTGGAGCCCGGCATCTGGTTCGGCGATGTGGCGATATTCGACGGCGACCGGCGCACCCACGATGCGTACGCACATGGCGACACCACGATCCTCTGCGTGGCGCGCGCCGACTTCCAGAAGATACTGTCGAACCACGTCGAGCTCTACGAGGCGCTGATGCGCCTGCAGGCGCGCCGCATCCGCCAGCTCTTCGGGCTGGTCGAGGACCTCAACACGCTGCCCCTGCGCGCACGGCTCGCCAAGCAACTCATTCACCTGGTTCGCAGCTACGGCGTGCCGAACCTGGCAGACGACAGCCAGATGCGGATCGGCCTGCACCTGGCACAGGAAGAGCTGGCGCAATTGCTGGGTGCCTCGCGCCAGCGGGTGAACCAGGAGCTCAAGGCCATGGAGCGCGAGAACGCGATCCGCATCGAGCCGGGCGGCCTGGTGGTGCTGGACCGCGCGGCGCTGATGCGCATTTCCGAAGCCGATCAATAAAAGACTGCAGAGACATGACCCAGGACTTCGACAACTTCGTCGGCACCCGTGCCGTTTCCGGGCAGCACGTCTTCGACGTGGGTGCGCTGACCGCCTGGCTCGAGAAGAACCTGGATGGCTTCCAGGGGCCGCTCACGGTCGAGATGTTCAAGGGCGGCCAGTCCAATCCGACCTACAAGCTGATCACGCCCACGCAAAGCTACGTGATGCGCGCCAAGCCCGGCCCGGTCGCCAAGCTGCTGCCTTCGGCGCACGCGGTCGAGCGCGAGTTCAAGGTCATGAGCGGCCTCGCCGGGACCGGCGTGCCGGTGCCGCGGATGCACTGCCTGTGCGAGGACGAGGCCGTCATCGGCCGCGCCTTCTACGTCATGGAGTTCATGGCCGGCCGCGTGCTGTGGGACCAGTCCCTGCCCGGCATGAGCAATGCCGAGCGCGCCGCCATTTACGACGAGATGAACCGCGTCATCGCTGCGCTGCACACGGTGAAATTCGCCGAGCGCGGCCTGGCCGACTACGGCAAGCCCGGCAACTACTTCGAGCGCCAGATCGGCCGCTGGAGCAAGCAGTATGTGGCCTCGGTCACGCAGCCCATTCCCGAGATGGACCGACTGATGGAATGGCTGCCCGCGCACATCCCGGCCAGCGCGCGCGACGAGAAGATGACGTCGATCGTGCACGGCGACTACCGGCTCGACAACCTGATGTTCCACGCCACCGAGCCTCGCGCGATCGCCGTGCTCGACTGGGAGCTGTCGACGCTGGGACATCCGCTGGCCGACTTCAGCTACCACTGCATGTCGTGGCACATCTCGCCCGGATCGTTCCGCGGCATCGGCGGGCTCGATCTCGAGAGCATGGGCATCCCGACCGAGAGCGAATACATCCGCAAGTACTGCGACCGCACCGGCCTCACGACGCCCGAAGCGCTCGCGACCGACTGGAATTTCTACCAGGCCTACAACCTGTTCCGCATGGCCGCGATCCTGCAGGGCATTGCCAAGCGGGTCGAGGCCGGCACTGCATCGAGCGAGCAAGCCGTGGCGTCGGGCCGCGGTGCAAGACCGATGGCCGAGATGGCCTGGCAATTTGCACAACGGGCCTGAGCCTTCCCCACCTTCACAGGAGACCCCATGGATTTCGATTTTTCGGCCAAGACCAAGGACTTGCAGAAGCGCGTCACCGCCTTCATGGAAGATCACGTCTACCCGGCGGAGGCCGAGTACACGGCGGAGCTGGCCGCCAACACCAAGGCCGGAAAACGCTGGACCGCGCTCAAGACGGTCGAGAAGCTCAAGCAGAAGGCCAAGACCCAGGGCCTGTGGAACCTGTTCCTGCCGGTCGACAGCGCGGCCGCCTCCGGCTACGAAGGCGCCGGCCTGACCAACCAGGAATACGCGCCGCTGGCCGAGATCATGGGGCGCGTGCCATGGGCCAGCGAGGCCTTCAACTGCTCGGCGCCCGACACCGGCAACATGGAAACCATCGCACGGTACGGCTCGGACGAGATCAAGGCACGCTGGCTGAAACCCTTGCTCGAAGGCGAAATCCGCTCGGCCTTCGCGATGACGGAGCCCGAGGTCGCATCGAGCGACGCCACCAACATCGCGACGCGCGTCGAGCGGGAAGGTGACGAATACGTCATCAACGGCCACAAGTGGTGGATCTCGGGTGCGGCCGACCCGCGCTGCGCAGTCTTCATCACCATGGGCAAGAGCGACCCCGAGGCGCCGCGCCACTCGCAGCAGAGCATGATCGTGGTGCCGGCCGATGCCAAGGGCATCCGCATCGTGCGCCCGCTCAACGTGATGGGCTATGACGACGCACCGCACGGCCACGTGGAGATGTACTTCGAAAACGTGCGCGTGCCGGCCGGCAACATGCTGCTCGGCGAAGGCCGCGGTTTCGAGATCGCGCAGGGTCGCCTCGGCCCGGGACGCATCCACCACTGCATGCGCCTGATCGGCCTGGCCGAGCGGGCGCTCGAGCTGATGTGCAAGCGTGCCTCGTCGCGCGTGGCCTTCGGCAAGACGGTGGCGCAGCAGACCGTGACGCAAGAGCGCATCGCCGAAGCGCGCTGCAAGATCGATATGGCACGCCTGCTCACGCTGAAAGCCGCCTGGCTGATGGATGTGGCCGGCAACAAGGTCGCCAAGAACGAGATCGCGATGATCAAGGTGGTCGCGCCGAGCATGGCTTGCCAGGTGATCGACTGGGCCATGCAGGTGCACGGCGGCGGCGGCATGTCCGACGACTTCCCGCTCGCCTACGCCTATGCCGGCGCGCGCGCGCTGCGCTTTGCCGATGGCCCGGACGAAGTGCACCGCAATGCGATCGCCAAGTGGGAGCTGGGCAAGTACGGCACCGACAAGGGCGACGCCGACATGCCCGTCACTCGCTTCTGATCAGAGCTTTTTCTGTAGGAACATTGCCGAGCCGAAGGCCGGATCGAGCTGATAGCCGGCAAAGCCTTCGCGCTCGTAGGCGCGCAGGGCGCTCCGGTTGCCCGACAGCACCTCGAGCGTGAGCTTGCAGGCGCCGCGGGCGCGGGCTTCTTCCTCGACCCGCGCCAGCATGCGCTGGGCGACCCGCTGGCCGCGATGGCTGGCCAGCACGACCACATCGTGCACGTTGACCAGCGGCTTGCAGGCAAAAGTCGAGAAGCCTTCGATGCAGTTGACGAGACCGACAGGCTGTTCAGCGTCGTAGGCCAGCACGCTGAAGGCCTGCGGCCGTGCCGCGAGCGCCTCGGGTAGCTCGGACAGCACCTCGGGCGCCAACGGCGTGCCGCCGCCCGCGGGATCGCGCGCATAGCTGTCGAGAAGATCGACCAGCGCACGCGCGTGCGCGGGGTTGCGGTAGTCCGCGAGCAGGATGTCGATCACGGTTCAGCCTGCCTCGACAGCCGCCACCAGCCGCTTTGCGCAGGCCTCCGCCTGCGCTGCGTCGCGCGCTTCGACCATCACGCGCAGCAGCGGCTCGGTGCCGCTGGCGCGGATCAGCACGCGGCCCGCGTCGCCCAGTTCGGCCTCGGCGCGCCTCGTTTCCGCCGCCAGCGCCTGGTTGGCTTTCCAGTCCTGCCCTTCGGCCAGCCGGACATTGATGAGCGTCTGCGGGAAAAGCGTGACCTCGGCCAGCAACTCGTCCACGCGCTTGCCGCTGCGTTGACAGGCCTGCAGCACCTGCAGCGCACTGACGATGCCATCGCCCGTCGTGTGACGGTCGAGCGCAAGCAAGTGGCCCGAGCCTTCGCCGCCGAGCAGCCAGTGGCGCTTTTCGAGCTCTTCCAGCACGTAGCGATCGCCCACGCGCGTGCGCACGAATTCGATGCCCTGCTTTCGCAACGCCACCTCGACCGCCTTGTTGGTCATCAGCGTGCCGACCACGCCCGAAGGCTTCTCGCCGCGCGCGATGCGCTCCATCACCATCAGGTAGAGCAGTTCGTCGCCGTTGAACAGGCGCCCGCTCGCGTCCACCAGTTGGAGCCGATCGGCGTCGCCGTCGAGCGCGATGCCGTAGTGCGCACCCTGCGCCCGGACCGCATCGATCAGCGCCTGCGGATGCGTGGCGCCAACGCCCTTGTTGATGTTCAGGCCGTCCGGCGCGCAGCCGATGCTGATCACGTCCGCACCGAGTTCGTGGAACACCTGCGGCGCCACCTGGTAGGCCGCGCCGTGGGCGCCGTCGACCACCAGCTTCATTCCGCGCAGCGTCAGGTCGTTGGCAAAGGTGCTCTTGCAGAACTCGATGTAGCGGCCCGGCGCATCGTTGAGCCGGCGGGCCTTGCCGAGCTGCGCCGAATCGGCCCAGACCGGCGGCTCCTCGAGCGCGGCTTCGACGGCCAGCTCCCACTCGTCGCTGAGCTTGGTGCCGTGGGCGCTGAAGAACTTGATGCCGTTGTCCGGATAGGCGTTGTGGCTGGCGCTGATCACGACACCCAGGCTGGCACGTTGCGCGCGCGTCAGGTAGGCCACGCCGGGCGTCGGCAATGGCCCCAGCAGGACCACGTCGACGCCGGCCGAATTGAAGCCCGATTCGAGCGCCGACTCCAGCATGTAGCCCGAAATGCGAGTGTCCTTGCCGATCAGCACGGTCGGGCGTGCTTCCGTCTTCTTGAGCACGCGGCCGACGGCATGCGCGAGCCGCAGCACGAAGTCGGGAGTGATCGGCGCCTGGCCGACCGTGCCCCGGATGCCGTCGGTGCCGAAGTATTTTCTTGTCATGGATGGGGCTCCTGTCCTTGTTGTTCTCGTCTCATTGCGCGCCATACGGCCAGCGCAGCGACAGTTTCGCGCACATCATGCACGCGCACGATCGATGCGCCGCGCTCGACGGCCAGCACCGCCGCGGCCATGCTGGGCGCCATGCGCCCGGCCGCCGATTCGATGCCGGTGACGGCGCCGAGCGAGGACTTGCGCGACCAACCGACCAGCAGCGGCCGGCCTGCGGCGAGCAGTTCGTGTTGGCGCGCGAGCAGCGCGAAATTCTGCGCGACGGTCTTGCCGAAACCGATGCCCGGGTCGAACACGATGCGGGTCGAATCGATCTTCAGCGCCACCAATTCCCGCGCATGCTGTTCCAAGAAGGCGCGCACCGCGGGGACCACATCGCCTTCCATCGGAGCCGTCTGCATGGTCTGCGGATCGCGGTGCATGTGCATCAGGCAGATGCCGCACGAGGGATGTGCCGCCACGGCCTCCCGGGCCCCGGGCCGGCGCAGCGCCCAGACGTCGTTGACGATGTCAGCGCCGAGGTCCAGCACCGCGCGCATCACCTCGGGCTTGTAGGTATCGACCGAGACCGGCACCTTCAGCTTCACCGCCTCGCGCACCACGGGCACCACGCGGTCCAGCTCCTGGGCCAGCGGCACGGCGGGACTTCCGGGCCGCGTCGACTCGCCGCCGATGTCCAGGATGTCGGCGCCGTCTTCCACCAGGTGCGCGCAGTGCCGCACGGCCGCTTCGGTCGACGCATGCGCGCCGCCATCGGAAAAAGAATCGGGCGTGACGTTGACGATGCCCATCACGCGTGGCTGCGAGAGGTCGATCGAGAAGCGCGTGGTGCGCCAGACCGTCGTCATGCCGCACCCCCAAGAAAAAACGGGGCCAGAGGCCCCGTTGATCTCCAAAGCACCATGCTCAGGCCGCAGTGGGCGCCGGATCCGGAGTCACCGCCGGCGCACCGCCGCTGCCGCCACTGCCCGAGGGCGGCGTCCGCGGGGTCCAGTCTTTGGGCGGACGTGGCGCGCGACCGGCCATGATGTCGTCGAGCTGATCGGAATCGATGGTTTCCCATTCGAGCAGCGCCCTGGCCATCGCGTGCATCTTGTCGCTGTTTTCCTCGATCAGGCGGCGCGCCAGCGCGTACTGCTCGTCGATGATGCGGCGCACCTCGGCATCGACCTTCTGCATGGTCGATTCGCTCATGTTGGTGGTCTTGGTGACCGAACGGCCGAGGAACACCTCGCCCTCGTTCTCCGCATAGACCATCGGACCGAGCGCATCGGTCATGCCGTAGCGCATCACCATGTCGCGGGCGATCTGCGTGGCGCGTTCGAAGTCGTTGCTGGCGCCGGTGGTCATCTGGTGCATGAACACTTCTTCGGCGATCCGGCCGCCGAACAGCATGCTGATCTGGTTCAGCATGTACTCGCGGTCATAGCTGTAGCGGTCCTGCGCCGGAAGGCTCATGGTCACGCCCAGCGCACGGCCGCGCGGAATGATGGTGACCTTGTGCACCGGATCGCACTTGGGCAGCAGCTTGCCGATCAGCGCGTGGCCGGACTCGTGGTAGGCCGTGTTGCGGCGCTCTTCCTCGGGCATGACCATGCTCTTGCGCTCCGGGCCCATGAAGATCTTGTCCTTGGCCTTCTCGAAGTCCTGCATCTCGACCACGCGCGCATTGCGGCGTGCCGCCATCAGCGCGGCTTCGTTGCAGAGGTTGGCCAGGTCGGCGCCCGACATGCCCGGGGTGCCGCGCGCGATGATGCTCGGATTGACGTCCTGGCCGAGCGGCACCTTGCGCATGTGCACATTGAGAATCTGCTCGCGGCCGCGGATGTCGGGCAGCGTCACATAGACCTGGCGGTCGAAGCGGCCGGGGCGCAGCAGCGCGGCGTCGAGGATGTCGGGGCGGTTGGTCGCGGCAACCACGATCACGCCCAGATTGGTTTCGAAACCGTCCATCTCGACCAGCATCTGGTTGAGGGTCTGCTCGCGCTCGTCGTTGCCGCCGCCCAGGCCCGCACCGCGCTGGCGGCCGACCGCATCGATTTCGTCGATGAAGATGATGCAGGGCGCGTTCTTCTTGGCGTTCTCGAACATGTCGCGCACGCGGGCCGCGCCCACGCCGACGAACATTTCGACGAAGTCGGAGCCGGAGATCGAGAAGAACGGCACCTTGGCTTCGCCGGCGATGCCCTTGGCCAGCAAGGTCTTGCCGGTGCCGGGAGGGCCGACCAGCAGCAGGCCGCGCGGAATGCGTCCGCCGAGCTTCTGGAACTTGGCCGGGTCCTTCAGGAAGTCGACGACTTCCTTGACTTCTTCCTTGGCCTCGTCGCAGCCCGCGACGTCGGCGAAGGTCACCTGGTTGTTGTTCTCGTCGAGCATGCGCGCCTTGCTCTTGCCGAAGCTGAAGGCGCCGCCTTTGCCGCCACCCTGCATCTGCCGCATGAAATAGACCCAGACACCGATCAACAGCAGCATGGGGCCCCAGCTCACCAGCAGCGTCATGAGAAGCGAACCCTCTTCGCGCGGCTTGACGTCGAACTTGACGTTGTTGGCGATCAGGTCGCCGACCAGGCCGCGGTCGAGGTAGGTGGCCGTCGTGCGGATCTTGCGGTCGTCGTTGGTGATTGCGACGATCTCGCTGCCGCCCTGGCCTTCCTGGATGGTTGCGCTCTTGATGCGGTTGCTGCGAACTTCTTCAAGAAAGTCGGAATAACCGACATTGCCGGCACCGGCGACGCCGCGGGTGTCGAACTGCTTGAACACAGTGAACAACACCATCGCAATGACGAGCCAGACGGCAACTTTGGAAAACCACTGATTGTTCAAACGAAGCTCCAGTCGAAAGCGCGTGACACGAGAAACAAAAAACGCGCTGAGGGCACGCAATTGGCGCTCATTTTAGGCTTTTCAACCTGCGAAATGCCGGAATTTGCCCTTAGCAGCCATAGGACGCGCACGGGTTTGGGCCGAAATGCCCACCCTGCGCCGGCGTATCAATTGGTATCGGGATTTTTGAGCCCGATACCCACCATGAAAGTCTCCGACGATTTGTCGCGCGAAGCCTTGGGTTTTATCGGTTTTACCACCCGGAAGTTGTTCTTGAACAGCTGGGTCAGTTCGCTGTAGCCGCTGCCGTGAAACAGCTTGGCGACGAGCGCACCCTCCGGTTTCATGTGGTGCCGGGCGAAGTCGATCGCAAGTTCTACCAGGTCGGCGATGCGTGCCGCATCGGCCGATGCGATGCCCGACAGGTTGGGCGCCATGTCGGAAATGACCACATCGGCGAGCCGCCCGTCCATGGCCTGCGCGAGTTGCTCCAGAACCTCGGCCTCGCGGAAATCGCCCTGCAGGAAGCTGACGCCCTCGATCGGCTCCATAGGCAGGATGTCGAGCGCGATGATGGTGCCGTCCAGTGCCCCGGCCGCGGCGCCGTTCGGCGACAGCCTGCGCCGAACGTACTGGCTCCAGGCGCCGGGCGTCGAGCCCAGATCGACCACCAACTGCCCCGGCCGGATCAGGCCCAGGGTCTCGTCGATCTCCTTGAGCTTGTAGGCGGCGCGGGCCCGGTATCCCTCCCGGGTGGCCAGCTTCACGTAGGGGTCGTTGATGTGGTCGTGCAGCCACGCCTTGTTGAGCTTCTTGGCTTTGGGTTTGGGATTCATTGACACTCGATAATACGGGGATGCCCGCCATACAACTTACCCCTGCGCAGCGCAAGGTGCATCGCTCCGAAGCGCACCATCTGGATCCGATCGTGATGATCGGCAGCGACGGGCTCACGCCGGCCGTCAAGAAGGAAGCCGACGCCGCGCTCAAGGCCCACGGCCTGATCAAGGTGCGCGTTTTTTCCGACGACCGCCCGGCCCGCGAGGCCATGCTCCAGACCCTGGCCGATGAGCTGGACGCCGCGCCGATCCAGCACATCGGCAAGCTGCTCGTGCTCTGGCGACCCATCCCCGAGAAGGAACGCGAGGTCGACGAAGACCGCATGCCCGGCCCGCGCGACGTCAAGGTCATCAAGTACAGCAAGCGCTTCGGCCAGCGTCCGGAGATCAAGACGCTGCGTGTCCTCGGCAATCAGCGGCTCACGCCCGGCGGCACCATCAAGCGCGCCAAGGCCAAGAAGCCGTTGTCGGTCAAGAAGCGTCGCCAGGCAGATTGAGGATGCAGAGCGAGCCCGCGGCAAGGCCGCAGCGTCACATCCTGTGCATGAAGTGGGGCACGAAGTACGGGCCCGACTACGTCAATCGCCTCTACGCGATGGTGAGGCGCCACCTGAAGGGCGACTTCAACTTCGTCTGCTTGACCGACGACGCCCAGGGCATCCGCAGCGAGGTCCAGTGCTTCCCGATCCCGCCGCTGAATCTGGAGCTTGCGCCGGGACAGGTGGACCGGGCCTGGAAAAAGCTGACCACCTTCGAAGAGGACCTGTACGGCCTGCGCGGCAGGGCGCTCTTCATCGATCTCGACGTGGTCGTCGTGGGCAGCCTGGATGCCTTTTTCGAGCATCCCGGCGAGTTCCTGATCATTCACGACTACGCCCGTCCCTGGCGGCGGCAGCGCATCACGGGCAATTCGTCGGTGTACCGCTTCGAGCTTGGCGCGCACCCGGACGCGCTGGCGCATTTCCGCGAGAACATGGACGCGGTTCAGGCCGAGTACCGCAACGAGCAGACCTACCTGTCGGACTTCATGCACCGCCAGGGCAAGCTCGCCTACTGGCCCGACGAATGGTGCCCGAGCTTCAAGTACCACGGCATTCCGACCTGGCCCACCAATTACTGGCGCGAGCCCTTCGTGCCCGAAGGCGCGCGCATCATGGTTTTCCACGGGGAATGCAATCCGCCGGACGCGCTGGCGGGCCGGCGCAACCGGCGCTTTCGCTTCATCCGGCCTGCGCGCTGGATCACCAGCTTCTGGAAAGCCTAATCAGCCGGGCTGGCGGCCCATGCGCCAGAGCAGCACGCCGGCGCAAAGCCATTGGCCGAGGTACATGGCGCTGCCCAGCGAGTGCCAGAGCCTGAGGTTCTCGCGCGCCAGAATGCGAGGGGCGACGGCGTACTCCTGGAGCAAGGCCAGCAGCAGGGCCACCACGATCCAGGCGACGGCAACGCGCGACGCCCCGTCGACCCGATCGTGGACCTTCGACCTGAAATAGGTCAGAAGCGCCAGTCCGCAGGCCAGCGCCACCCACGTCTGCGCCGCGAACAGCCGGCCTGCAAAGTTGCCCGCGACGCTCGGGTTGCCGAGCTGGGCGAACAGCATCGGCACGACCAGGAAGCCGATCGTCGTCAGGCTGCCCCACCAGAGGGCGGCCAGCAGCAGCGCGATGCGGTCCTTCACGAAGAGGAAATCAGAGGTAGCTGACGCCGACGATTTCGTAGCGCTTCACGCCGCCCGGCGCCTGCACTTCGGCGGTGTCGCCCTCTTCCTTGCCGATCAGCGCCCGCGCGATCGGGCTGGAAACGTTGATGAGCCCGAGCTTGAGATCGGCTTCGTCCTCGCCGACGATCTGGTACTTGACCGCTTCGCCGCTCTGCTCGTCTTCCAGCTCGACTGTCGAACCGAACACGACCTTGCCGCCGGCATCGAGCTCGGACGGATCGATGATCTGCGCCGCCGACAGCTTGCCTTCGATGTCCTGGATCCGGCCTTCGATGAAGCCCTGGCGGTCCTTGGCGACTTCGTACTCGGCGTTCTCGCTCAGGTCGCCCTGCGCCCGCGCTTCGGCGATCGAGTTGATGACCCAGGGCCGGTCGACCGTCTTGAGCCGTTGCAGTTCTTCGCGCAGCTTCTCTGCGCCGCGCTTGGTGATGGGAATGGTGGCCATGGTTTTGTTGCTCCAGAAAGCGAAACCGCCGAACGCTGCCGTTCGGCGGTTCATCGAAAATCGAATCAGACGAGCTTGCGTCCGGTCAGCCGGCTCAGGATGGCGAGCGGGCTCGAATCGGGATTGTATTGCCTCGCGGCGGGCAGGTGCAGCGTCTGCTCGAGCATGTACTGGCCGGCCATCACGGCATGCGAAGTCTGGTCGGAGAAGCACACCCACACGGAGCCGGCCGGGAAATTCACGGTTTCCTGGGGCGCATCCTTCTGGTACGCCAGGTCAGACTTCATGCCGTCGTGCAGCTGCAGCATCAGGTGGTCGTATTCGCTGCGAAAGGACTTGGTGACGCGCAGCGCGCGCAGCAGGCGGGCCTGCCACCGCGAATAGGGCTTGGCGCGCGGCAGGAAGCGCTTGGCCACTGCCTCGAAGGGCTCGCCGACCCGCCATGTGCGCGGCGCACCTTCGGGGTTGACGTTGGTGAACACACGCAGGATGCGCTCGCCGTAGTTGGGCCTCGAGGGGAACGAGTCGACGTGCAGCCGGCGGTCGTCGGCGCGCCACGACTGGACGCGCGTCTCCACCTGCGCCGGGCGATAGCTGGTCGGCGCCAGGCGCAGCGCCGGCGTGTAGTGCGGCAGCAGGCCGTGGATCAGTTGCTGCGCCTGCGCCCGGAAGCGCCCGACCATCGCCGCGACGGCCTGCTGCATCGGCTCGTCGCCCGCCACGCCCTTCAGGCGACCGTTGGCATCCAGGCTGATGTTGCGGACATCGGGCGACAACACGGAAGGCGTCAGCAAGGTGCGTTCCCCGGGCAGCAACTCGAAGCCCAGCCGCGGGAAATACAGCACCTTGCCGGCCTCGAGTGCGGCGATCCACGCCTCGTTCGGCGCGGCGCCGCTCCAGTCGGCCAGGTTGAGTTCGACGAGCTGCGTGTCCATGGCACCTCAGGCGAGCGACAGCTGCGCGTGCATCTCCTGGATCGAGATCACGTCGAGGTCGTCCATGTGCCGCATGCCCTCGACCGCGGCCTCGGCGCCGAAGATGGTGGTGAAGGTGGTTACGCGGGCCAGCAGCGCCGAGGTGCGGATCTGGCGCGAGTCGGTGATCGCGTTGCGCCGCTCTTCCACGGTGTTGATCACCAGCGCGATCTCCTTGTTCTTGATCATGTCGACGATGTGCGGCCGACCTTCGGTGACCTTGTTGACCACCGCGCACGCGATGCCCGCGGCGTTGATGGCAGCGGCCGTGCCCTTGGTCGCGATCAGTTCGAAGCCGAGTGCGGCCAGGCCGCGCGCCACCTCGACCGCGCGCGGCTTGTCGTTGTTCTTGACCGAGACGAAGACGCGGCCGGACTTCGGCAGGTGCGTGCCGGCGCCCAACTGCGATTTCACGAAGGCCTCGCCGAAAGTCCTGCCCACGCCCATCACTTCGCCGGTCGACTTCATTTCGGGGCCGAGGATGGTGTCGACACCCGGGAACTTGACGAAGGGAAACACCGCTTCCTTGACGCTGAAGTACGGCGGCGTGACTTCGTTCGTGACGCCCTGCGACGCGAGCGACTGGCCCGCCATGCAGCGCGCCGCCACCTTGGCCAGCTGGATGCCGGTGGCCTTGCTCACGTAGGGCACCGTGCGCGAGGCACGCGGGTTCACTTCGAGCACGTAGATGACGTCCTGGCCGTCCTTCTCCTGGATCGCGAACTGCACGTTCATGAGGCCGACCACGTTGAGCGCCTCGGCCATGGCCGCGCTCTGGCGCTTGAGCTCCGCCACGGTGTCGCCCTTGAGGCTGTAGGGCGGCAGCGAGCAGGCGGAGTCGCCCGAGTGCACGCCGGCCTGCTCGATGTGCTCCATCACGCCGCCGATCAGGGTGGCGCCCTCGGCGTCGCGCAGGCAGTCGACGTCGCATTCGACGGCGTCGTTGAGGAAGCGGTCCAGCAGCACCGGCGAATCGTTGCTGACCTTGACGGCCTCGCGCATGTAGCGCTCGAGGTCGCGCTGCTCGTGCACGATTTCCATCGCGCGGCCGCCGAGCACGTAGCTCGGGCGCACCACCAGCGGATAGCCGAGCGCAGCGGCCTTCTCGAGCGCTTCGGCTTCGGTGCGCGCGGTCGCGTTGGGCGGCTGGCGCAGCTTCAGTTCGTGCAGCAGCTTCTGGAAGCGCTCGCGGTCTTCGGCCGCGTCGATCATGTCGGGGCTGGTGCCGATGATCGGCACGCCGTTGGCTTCGAGATCGAGCGCGAGCTTGAGCGGCGTCTGGCCGCCGTACTGCACGATGACGCCGGTCGGCTTTTCCTTGTCGACGATCTCCAGCACGTCTTCGAGCGTGAGCGGCTCGAAGTAGAGCCGGTCGCTGGTGTCGTAGTCGGTCGAGACGGTCTCGGGGTTGCAGTTGACCATGATGGTCTCGTAGCCGTCCTCGCGCAAAGCGAGCGCGGCATGGACGCAGCAATAGTCGAACTCGATGCCCTGGCCGATGCGGTTGGGGCCGCCGCCGAGCACCATGATTTTCTTCCTGTCGGTGGGCGCGGCCTCGCACTCGTCCTCGTAGGTCGAGTACATATAGGCGGTGTTGGTCGCGAACTCGGCCGCGCAGGTGTCCACGCGCTTGTAGACCGGGCGCACGCCGAGCGCGATGCGCTTCTCGCGGATCGCGGTGTCGGTGGTCTTCAGCTGGCGCGCGAGGCGGCGGTCGGAGAAGCCCTTCTTCTTGAGCGCGAGCAGCGTGTCGCGGTCGATGTCATCCAGGGTCTTGGTTTCGAGTTCGAGTTCGATCTTCACGATCTCCTCGATCTGCACCAGGAACCACGGATCGATCTTGGTCAGCGCGAAGACCTCGTCGACGCTCAGGCCCATCGCGAAGGCATCGCCCACGTACCAGATGCGGTCGGGGCCCGGCTCGCCGAGTTCCTTTTCGAGTACTTCGCGGTCCTGCGTCTTCTCGTTCAGGCCGTCGACGCCGACTTCCAGCCCGCGCAGCGCCTTCTGGAACGATTCCTGGAAGGTCCGGCCCATGGCCATCACCTCGCCCACCGATTTCATTTGGGTCGTGAGGCGCGAATCGGCCTGCGGGAACTTCTCGAACGCGAAGCGCGGGATCTTCGTGACCACGTAGTCGATGCTGGGCTCGAAGCTCGCGGGCGTGGCGCCGCCGGTGATCTCGTTGCGCAATTCGTCGAGCGTGTAGCCCACGGCCAGCTTGGCCGCGACCTTGGCGATCGGGAAACCCGTGGCCTTGGAGGCCAGCGCCGAGGAGCGCGAGACGCGCGGGTTCATCTCGATCACGACCATGCGGCCGTCTTTCGGATTGATCGAGAACTGCACGTTCGAGCCGCCGGTGTCGACGCCGATCTCGCGCAGCACGGCCAGCGAGGCGTTGCGCAGGATCTGGTATTCCTTGTCCGACAGGGTCTGGGCAGGCGCCACGGTGATCGAGTCGCCGGTGTGCACGCCCATCGGGTCGAGGTTCTCGATCGAGCAGACGATGATGCAGTTGTCCGCTTTGTCGCGCACCACTTCCATCTCGTACTCCTTCCAGCCGAGCAGCGATTCTTCGATCAGCAGCTCGCTGGTGGGCGAGGCTTCCAGGCCGCGCTTGCAGATGGTCTCGAACTCTTCCGGGTTGTAGGCGATGCCGCCGCCGGTGCCGCCGAGCGTGAAGCTGGGGCGGATCACCACCGGGAAGCCGACGGTCTTCTGCACCGCCCAGGCGTCGTCGAGCGAGTGGGCGATGCCCGAGCGCGCCGATCCGAGGCCGATCTTGGTCATCGCATCCTTGAACTTCAGGCGGTCTTCGGCCTTGTCGATCGCCTCGGGCGTGGCGCCGATCAGCTCGACCTTGTACCTGTCGAGCACGCCGTTGCGCCAAAGGTCGAGCGCGCAGTTGAGCGCCGTCTGTCCGCCCATGGTCGGCAGGATCGCGTCGGGCCGCTCCTTGGCGATGATCTTCTCGACCGTCTGCCAGGTGATCGGCTCGATGTAGATGACATCCGCCGTGGCGGGGTCGGTCATGATCGTCGCGGGGTTGCTGTTGATCAGGATGACCTTGTAGCCCTCCTCGCGCAGCGCCTTGCAGGCCTGCACACCGGAGTAGTCGAATTCGCAGGCCTGGCCGATGATGATCGGGCCGGCGCCGATGATGAGAACGCTTTTGAGGTCGGTGCGCTTAGGCATTCTTCTGTCCTTCTTTGTGACTTTGCATGAGTGCCGTGAAGCGATCGAACAGGTAGCCGATATCGTGCGGTCCGGGCGAGGCCTCGGGGTGGCCCTGGAAGCAGAAGGCCGGCCGGTCGGTGCGCGCCAGGCCCTGCAGCGTGTTGTCGAACAGGCTGATGTGCGTGGGGCGCAGGTTGGCGGGCAGCGTCTTCTCGTCGACCGCGAAGCCGTGGTTCTGGCTGGTGATGCTCACGCGGCCGGTGTCCAGGTCTTTCACGGGGTGGTTGGCGCCGTGGTGGCCGAACTTCATCTTGAAGGTCTTCGCGCCGGAGGCGAGCGCCATGATCTGGTGGCCCAGGCAGATGCCGAAGACCGGGATGCCGGTCTCGATCAGCTCGCGCGTGGCCTCGATGGCGTAGTCGCAGGGCTCGGGATCCCCCGGGCCGTTGGCCAGGAAGACACCGTCAGGACGCAGCTTGAGCACATCGGCCGCCGGCGTCTGCGCCGGCACCACGGTGATGCGCGCGCCGCGCTGGGCGATCATGCGCAGGATGTTCTTCTTGACGCCGTAGTCGAAGGCCACGACGTGGAACTTGGGTGTGATCTGCACGCCGTAGCCCGGCTTGCCGTCCACGTGCACGAGTTTCCACTCGGTCTGCGTCCATTCGTAGGTTTCCTTGACCGACACCACCTTGGCCAGGTCGAGCCCGGCCATGCTGGGCGCGGCCTTGGCGCTGGCGACGGCCTTGTCGATCAGCGTCTGGGTCGCGGCTTCACCTTCGGCCAGACCGAGGATGCAGCCGTTCTGGGCGCCGTGGGTGCGCAGATGGCGCGTGAGCTTGCGGGTGTCGATGTTCGCGATGGCGACCGTATTGCCGCGCACCAGGTACTCGTTCAGCGTGGCGGTCTTGCGGAAATTCGACGCGAGCAGCGGCAGGTCCTTGATGATCAGGCCCGCGGCATGGATCTTGTCGGCCTCGATGTCTTCCTCGTTGACGCCGTAGTTGCCGATGTGCGGATACGTGAGCGTCACGATCTGCTGGCAATAGCTCGGGTCGGTCAGGATTTCCTGGTAACCGGTCATGGCGGTGTTGAACACCACTTCGCCGGTGGTGGCGCCGGTAGCGCCGATCGAGTTGCCGAGAAAGACCGTGCCGTCTGCAAGCGCCAGGATGGCGGGCGGGAATTTTCCCTTGAGAGACAAAAGCACTGGGATCTCCGGATGGATGACGCCCAAAGCGAACCCAAGAAGTGAACTTTGGGCTGCGACTTTCGTCGAGGAGTTGGCTTGCGTGCGCTGAGGGCGGGGTGTGAGCGGGAAAGCCCTTGATTATAGCCGGGGCCGACTCACGACTCGGCCGCTGCGGCGCTCGCGTGCAGGCAGATCGCCGCTGCCGCGGCAACGTTGAGCGACTCTTCGCCGCCCGGCTGGGCGATGCGCACATGGCGGCTCGCGCGGGCCTCCAGCGCCGCCGAAACGCCCTGCCCTTCGTGCCCCATCAGCCAGGCGCAGGGATACGGCAGCCGGGTGCGATGCAGCCAGTCGCCGCGGTGCGAACTGGTGGCGATCCAGGGTACGGTGAGCGCGTCGAGCGCATCGATGTCCGCCCCCTCGATCAGCCGCAGCCCGAAATGCGCGCCCATGCCGGCGCGCAGCACCTTGGGCGCCCACAGCGCGGCGGTTCCCTTGAGCGCGATCACCTGGACAAAACCGAAGGCGGCGGCGCTGCGCAGGATGGAGCCGACGTTGCCGGCGTCCTGGAGGCGGTCGAGCACCACGGTCGGCGCGGCGGGGTCGACCGCTTGCGGTGCCGGGAGATCGAGCACGAAACCCATCGGCGCCGGCGACTCCAGGCCGCTGACGCCAGCCAGCAAGGCATCGGCCATCACGACGGTCTTGCCGCCGGCATCGGCCCATTCATGGCGCGCAGCCGGCCATGACGATTCGGCGAAGACCGCGATGGCCGGTCGCACGCCGCGCTCCCGCGCAGCCCGGCACAGGTGATCGCCTTCGAGCCAGACGCGCCTCGACTTGCGGTAGGCGCCAGGGTCCTGCGCCAGCTTGCGCAGTTCCTTCAGCAGCGGGTTGTCCCGCGAGCTGATCTGGCTGACCTCCTCCGCGGTCATAGGGCGATCCGCACCTCGATCGGGGTCGTTTCGATCACCATCTCGCCCAGCAACGCAACAGACATCGGCTCGGTCTGGCCCGGCACGCGTCCGAGCACTGCCGCGACCGGGCTGAAGGACCGGCGGTGGTGCACACAGGCGCCGTGGCGCAGCAAGGCCTCCAGATGCTCAGGCGTGCCGTAGCCCTTGTGGCCTGCGAAACCGTAGTGCGGAAACTCCGCGTGCAGGTCCTGGCAAAGCCGGTCGCGGTGCACTTTGGCCAGGATCGAGGCGGCGGAAATTGCCTTCACCCGCGCGTCGCCCCCGATGATGGCTTCGGCCAGCACGTCCAGGGTGGGCAGCCTGTTGCCGTCGACCAGCACCTTGGCCGGCTTGAGCCGCAGGCCCTCGACCGCGCGCCGCATGGCGAGCATGGTGGCCTGGAGGATGTTGTGGGTGTCGATCTCTTCGACGCTGGCCTGGGCCACCGAACAGCACAGCGCCTTCGCCAGGATCTGATCGTTGAGCCGCTCACGCTGCAGCGCGGTCAGGGTCTTGGAATCGGCCAGGCCGCGGATCGGGCGTTGATCGTCGAGGATCACGGCCGCGGCCACCACCGGTCCCGCCAGCGGGCCGCGGCCAGCCTCGTCCACGCCGGCCATGAGACCGGGCGCGTCCCAGGCGAGCCTGGCCTGTTCAGCCTTCAAGAACTTTCTGGATCGCATCGGCGCACAGTGTCGGCGTATCGCGCTGCAAATCGGCATGCAGCGCGCAAAAACGTTGTTGCAAGGCGTGAACCTTGTCCGGCGACGCGAGCCAGGCGAGCGTCGCATCGGCCAGCGCCTGGGGTGTCGCCGCTTCCTGCAGCAGCTCGGGCACGACGAATTCGCCACACAGGATATTCGGCAGGCCCACCCAGGGCTGCAGCTGTTTCCGGCGCATGAGGCTCCACGAAATCCTGTTCATGTTGTAGGCAATCACCATCGGGCGCTTGAAGAGCGCGGCTTCGAGCGTTGCGGTGCCGCTGGCGATCAGGGTGACGTCGCACGCCGCGAGCGCGGCGTGCGAGCGGCCGTCGAGCAGTTGCACGCGACCGGCCAGTTCGCTGCCCTGCAGCAGTTGCTCGACCTCGGCCCGGAGGCCCGGCAGCACCGGTGCAATGAACCGGAGTTCAGGCTGCTCGCGCAGCATCAGCGCGGCGGCCTCGAAGAACCTTGCGGCGAGGTAGCGGATCTCGGAGCGCCGGCTGCCCGGCAGCAAGGCGACCACTCGCGCATCGGCGTCCAGGCCCAGCGCAGCACGCGCCCCGGCCCGGTCGGGCGCCATCGGGATCACGTTGGCGATCGGATGCCCGACGTAGCTCGCCGCGATCCCGTGCTCGGCCAGCAGCGCCGGCTCGAACGGAAAGATGCACAGCACGCGATCGGCCGCTGCACGCAGCTTTTCCACGCGTTCCGGGCGCCAGGCCCAGATCGAGGGGCAGACGAAATGCGCCGTCTTCATGCCGCGGGCTCGCAGCGCGGCTTCGAGGTCGAGGTTGAAGTCCGGCGCATCGACGCCGATGAAGAGTCCGGGCCGCTCGCGCAAAAGGCGGGCCCGCAACTGGCGCCGGATGCCGGCGATCTCTGCGTAGTGCCGCAGCACCTCGACGTAGCCGCGCACGGCCAGCTTCTCCTGCGGCCACCAGCTCTCGAAGCCGCGCCCGAGCATCTGCGGGCCGCCGATGCCGACCGCCTTGAGAGCCGGCCAGCGCGCGTGCAAGCCGTCGAGCAGGAGGCCGGCCAGCAGATCGCCCGAGGGCTCGCCTGCGACCAGTGCAAACTGCCGCGGTGTTTTCGACATGGGGTTCCCTAGCGCGCGATGCCGCGCGTGGCGCTGGACAGGAACGCGCTCATCTGCGCGACGTCGGCGGCCGCTTCGGGCACCTCAGCGGCCAACGCCTCGATCGCTGCGCGCGCTTCTTCGAGGGGCTTGCCCTGGCGGTACAGCAGCCGATGCATCTGCTTCACGGCCGCGATCCGCGCCGCCGAGAAGTCGCGGCGACGCAGGCCGACGACATTGAAGCCGCGCACGGCGAGCGGATTGCCGTCCACCAGCATGAAGGGCGGCACGTCCTGCGCCACCGCGCTGGCAAAGCCGACCATCGCGTGCGCGCCGACCGAGACGAACTGGTGGATGCCGGTCAGTCCGCCGACCGTCACCCAGTCGGCCAGGTGCACGTGACCCGCCAACGTCGTGTTGTTGGCGAGCGTGGTGTGGTCGTCGACCTGGCAGTCATGCGCGATGTGGGTGTAGGCCATGATCCAGTTGTCACTGCCCACGCGCGTGACCCCGCCGGCGCCAGGCACGCCGATGTTGAAGGTGCAGAACTCGCGGATCGTGTTGCGGTCGCCGATCACGAGTTCGGTCGGCTCGCCCGCGTACTTCTTGTCTTGCGGAATGGCGCCCAGCGACGCGAATTGGAAGATGCGGTTGTCGCGCCCGATGGTGGTGCGGCCTTCGATCACGCAGTGCGAGCCGATCGTGGTGCCGGCGCCGACCCGCACATGCGGGCCGATGACGGCGTAGGGGCCGACGCTGACCGTCGGGTCGAGCTGGGCCTGGGGGTCGACGATGGCGGTCGAATGAACCTGGGTCATGCCTTCTGCAGGATCAGCTGATCTGGCGCATGGCGCACATCAGGGTGGCTTCGCACGCGAGCTCGCTGCCCACCAGCGCACGACCCTTGAACTTGGAAATGCCGGCCTTCATGCGCTCGATCTCGACCTCGAGCGTCAGTTGGTCGCCGGGCTCCACCGGACGCTTGAAGCGTGCGCCGTCGATGGCGGCGAAGTAGTAGACCGTGTTGTCGTCCGGCACGATGTCCAGAGAATGGAAAGACAGGAGCGCGGCGGCCTGCGCCATCGCTTCGAGCATCAGCACGCCCGGCATCACCGGGCGGTGCGGGAAATGGCCGTTGAAGAACGGCTCGTTCATGGTGACGTTCTTGAGCGCGATGATGCGCTTGCCCTTCTCCATCTCGAGCACGCGGTCCACCAGCAGAAACGGATAGCGGTGGGGCAGTAGTTTAAGGATCTGATGGATGTCGAGCGTCATGAGTTTCTGTCCTGCACCGCCGCCTTTTCCAACGCCTTCAGGCGTTCCCTCAGGGCGTGCAGTTGTTTGAGCGTGGCGGCGTTTTTCTCCCAGGCGGCATTGTCGTCGATGGGGAACATGCCGGTGTATTGCCCAGGCTTGAGAATCGAGCGGGTGACCACCGTGGCGGCCGAGATGTGCACGTGATCGACCAGCTTCAGGTGACCCAGCACGATCGCGCCGCCGCCGACCGTGCAGTGCGCGCCGATGTCCGCGCTGCCGGCCACGCCGACGCAACCCGCCATGGCGGTGTGCTTGCCGACACGCACGTTGTGGCCGATCTGGATCAGGTTGTCGAACTTGACGCCGTCTTCGATCACGGTGTCCTCGAGCGCACCGCGATCGATGCAGGTGTTGGCGCCGATCTCCACGTCGTCGCCGATGCGCACGGCGCCAAGCTGCTCGATCTTGACCCAGGCGCCCTCGTGCGGCGCGAGTCCGAAGCCGTCGGCCCCGATCACCACGCCCGGATGCAGCAGGCAGCGCGCACCGACGATGCAGTCTTCGCTGACGGTGACCCTGGACTTCAGCACCGTCTCGGGGCCGATGCGCGCCCCGCGCTCGATCACGCACAGCGCCCCGATCCGCGCGCTCGGGTCGACCTGCGCGTCCGGGTCGATCACCGCGCTCGGATGGATGCGCGCGGCCTCCGGGCGGGCATGCGACTTCTTCCAGAGCTGGGTCAGCCGGGCGAAATAGAGGTAAGGGTCGGAGGCGACGATGAAAGCGCCGCGCTGGGCGGCGAGTTCGCGCATGGCGGGCGACACGATGACGCAGCCCGCCTGCGAAGCGAGGAGTTCTTTCCGGTATTTGGGATGGCTCAGGAAGCTGAGCGCATCGGGCTGCGCCGCCGCCAGCGGCGCCAGCCGCTCGATCGACAGCGCGGCGTCACCCTGCAGCTCGCCCCCGAGGGCTTCAACGATTGCGCCTAGCCGCAGTGCCACGCCGATTCGCGGCGCTACTTGCCGCCGGCCGGGGGAGTGCTGGAACCGGCGTTCAGCGCCTTGATCACCTTCTCGGTGATGTCGTGCTTCGGATTGATGTAGATCGCTTCCTGCAGGATCGCGTCGTACTTCTCGGCCTCGGCCACCTGCTTGACCACGCGATTGGCGCGCTCGTAGACCTGTTGCAGCTCTTCGTTCTTGCGTGCGTTGAGGTCTTCCTGGAACTCGCGGCGGCGGCGCTGGAAGTCGCGGTCCTGGTCGACCAGGGCACGCTGGCGCGTCGTGCGCTGGCTTTCGGACAGCGTGGGCGCCTCGCGCTCGAACTTCTCGGATGCCGTCTTGAGGGCTTCGCCCTGTGTCTGCAGATCCTTCTCGCGCTTGAGGAACTCGGCTTCGAGCTTCGCCTGCGCGGCCTTGGCCGGCTGTGCTTCGCGCAGCACGCGATCGGGATTGACGAAACCGATGCGGAACGTTTCCTGCGCGTGCGCAGGCATGCCCACGAGTGCGAAAGCGGGGATCAGCAGCGCACCGGCGGCACGAAGCAATGGATTCATTAGAAAGAGGTTCCGATCTGGAATTGCAGGCGCTGAATTCTATCCTTCGCGATGGGATGCAGCGGGTCGGTCAGGTCTTCCTTCTGCTGCCGGACCGGGATGGCGTACGCCAGGCGCAGAGGCCCCAGCGGCGAGATCCAGCTGATGCCCAGGCCGACCGAAGCGCGGATCTTCTTGGCCGCCTTCCATTGGGCATCCGTCGAGAAGGCGTCGCGCGTGCCGAACACGTTGCCGACGTCGAAGAAGCCGTAGAGGCGCAGGGTGCGATCGTTGCCGGCGCCGGGAAATGGCGTGCTCAGCTCGGCGTTGAAGATGGCCTTCTTCGTGCCACCGAGCGCAGCTCCCTCGGTCTGGCCCAGCAGCGGAATATCGCGCGGCCCCAGCGAGTTCTGTTCGAAGCCGCGGATCGAGCCCAGGCCCCCGGCGTAGAAGTTTTTGAAGATCGGGAACGGCTTGTCGCCGAAGGCCTTGCCGTAGCCGAGCTCGCCGTTGACCGCAAAGGTGTACTGCTTGTTGATCGGGAAGAACTGCTGGTACTGGTAGCTGCTCTTCACGTACTTCATGTCGCCACCCACGCCCACTTCGACGTTGGCGCGCTGCAGGCGCCCGCGGGTCGGGACCAGCGCGCTGTCGCGGTCGTCGCGCGACCAGCCGATGGTGAGCGGCACGCCCCAGACGTTGTCGTTGACACAGGAGCTGACAAAGCCGATCGCATCGGTGGTACAGCCGAAGTAACTCCGGTAGGACTGCGGCGTCAGGAAGGCAAGATTGCCGCCCGGGTCGAAGCGGTAGCGCTCCAGGCCGATGCCGAAGAACACGGTGTCGACCTCGCTGAACGGAACGCCGAAGCGGATGTTGGCGCCTTCGTTGACCAGGCGGTAGTCGCCGTCGACGGTGTAGTAGGGCCGCGTGGTCGTGTGAAAGACGGAAATGGTGCGCGAGATGCCGTCCTTCGTGAAGTAGGGATCGGTGGTCGTCAGCGAAATCGTGCGGGCGTACTTGCTGGTATTGACCTGCAGACCCAGGTAGTTGCCCGAGCCGAACACGTTCTCTTGCGCGATGCCGAAGGTGAGAGACACCTTCTCGGCGCTCGAGAACCCGGCGCCCAGCTGCAAGGTGCCGGTCGGCTTTTCGGCCACGTTGATCGTCAGGTCGACCTGGTCGGGCGAACCCGGCACCTCCTGCGTATCCACATTCACCTCGGTGAAGAATCCCAGGCGGTCGACGCGGTCGCGCGACAGCTTGATCTTGTCGCCGTCGTACCACGACGCCTCGTACTGGCGGAACTCGCGCCGGATCACTTCGTCGCGCGTGCGGTTGTTGCCGCCGATGGCCACCCGCCGCACATACACGCGCCGCGACGGCTCCGCCTTCAGCGTCAGCGACACACGGTTGTTCGTCCGGTCCACCTCCGGCTCCGCCTGCACCCGCGCAAACGCGTAGCCGAAGCTGCCGAAATAGTCGGAGAACGCCTTGGTCGTCTCGGTCACCTGCTCGCCGTTGTACGGCTCGCCCGGCTTGATCGTCACCAGCGACTTGAACTCCTCATCGCGCCCGAGGTAGTTGCCTTCGAGCTTGACCCCCGCCACCACGAACTTCTCGCCCTCCGTGATGTTGACGGTGATCGTCAGGTCCTGGCGATCCGGCGAGATCGCCACCTGCGTGGAGTCGATGCGGAACTCCAGATACCCGCGCGTGATGTAGTAGGAGCGCAGCGTCTCCAGGTCGGCGTTGAGCTTGGCGCGCGAGTACTGGTTGGACTTGGTGTACCAGCTCAGCCAGCCGCCCGAGTCCTGGTCGAACAGGTCCAGCAGCGTGCCTTCGCTAAAGGCCTTGTTGCCCACCACGCGAACCTCGCGAATGCGCGCCGACTCGCCTTCGGTCACGGTGAAGGTCAGGTTGACGCGGTTGCGCTCGATCGGCGTGACGGTGGTCACGACCTGGGCGTTGTACAGGCTGCGACTGACGTACTGGCGCTTGAGTTCCTGCTCGGCACGATCGGCCAGCGCCTTGTCGTAGGGGCGCCCGTCGGCCAGGCCGACCTCGCGCAGCGCCTTCTGCAGCGCAGCCTTGTCGAACTCCTTGGTGCCCACGAAGTCGACATCGGCGATGGTCGGGCGCTCCTCGACGATCACCACCAGCACGTTGCCGCTGACGTCGATGCGCACGTCCTTGAACAGGCCCAGATCGAACAACGCGCGGATCGCGGCCGTCCCGCGCTCATCGCTGTAGGTGTCGCCCACGCGCAGCGGCAGCGACGCGAAGATGGTGCCCGGCTCCACGCGCTGAAGACCCTCGACGCGAATGTCGCGCACTGTGAAAGGCTCGACGGCCCAGGCTGCGGGTGCGGCAGCGCCCAAGGACACAGCCAGCATCGCGGCGGCAGCGGCGCTGCGAAATCGCGATGCCCAGGGGGCAGCGTCGCGGACGGTCGGCGGACTTTCATTCATGGCGCCGATCGTCCCGGTCAACTTGGGAGAAATGTGGACCGCCCGGCTCCCAGATTTCTACGCAATTGGCCGCGACACTCGCGCCCCATGCCATGCGCAGCCTTGACCGCCAGACTTTCCGCGACCGTTGCGATCGGCGTCGCCCTGCTCGTTCCGCCGGCGATGCTGGGCTTGCTGTGGGTCACGGGTCAAGACGCGGCCGACGCCGACACCCGGGACGCGTTCGAGCGCTGGCTCATGGCGGTGTGCGCGGGCCTCGTGCTGGCGGCACACGGCGCCGCGCTGCTCGTGGTCTTGAGCGAATCGCGCAGCAAGAAACGACGCGCAGCGCGCCTCCCTATTTCCTCCGCATTCGACCTCGAACATCCGCCGGCCGCTCGAATCGGAGCGGCTGATTTGAAACCGGAGAAACCTGAATGAAGAAATTACTTACGGCACTCGCCGCCATCGCCGCCGCCGGATGGGCCTCCGCGCAGTCGTCCGTCACGCTGTTCGGCGTGGTGGACGCCGGCGTCAGCTACCAGTCGGCCACGTCGCGCGACGCCGTCACCGGCCTGAGTTCCAAGCAGAGCCGCTACAGCCTCGCCAACTCGGGCTACAACTCGAGCCGCATCGGCTTCCGCGGCACCGAAGACCTCGGCGGCGGCCTGGCCGCGAGCTTCTGGCTCGAATCGCCCATCACCAACGATGACGGCGCGACGGGCATCGCCACCTTCAACCGCCGCTCGACCGTGAGCCTGTCCGGCGGCTTCGGCGAACTGCGCCTGGGCCGCGACTACACGCCCACCTTCTGGAACGACACCGTGTTCGACCCCTTCGGCACCAACGGATCGGGCACCAACGTGATCAGCTCCGTGAGCGCCAGCAGCGCCCTGGGGAACACGAACTACACCCGCGCCAGCAACTCGATCGGCTACTTCCTGCCGTCGAACCTCGGCGGCTTCTACGGCCAGTTGCAATACAGCCTGCACGAGAACACCGACGCCCGCACCTCGGACGGCAGCGCTTCGACCAACAGCAGCGCCGGGCGCTCCGTCGGCGGGCGTTTCGGCTGGGCCAACGGGCCGTTGGACGTCGCGGTGTCGCTGGGCGAGAGCACCGTGGTCGACACCGCCGCGCTCACGCGCAAGGTGCGAACGGCCAACGTCGGCGCCTCGTACGACTTCGGTCCCGTCAAGCTGTTCGGCGAACTTTCGAGCGTCCGCAACGGCTTCGAAACCGCGCTGGCGTCGACGCATGACAGCTACAACGGCTACCTGCTGGGCGCGACCGTGCCGGTGGGGCCGGGGCTGATCCGCGCCTCGTACTCCGAGGTTCGCTACAACGAGGGTGTCGCGGGCCTCGCGGGCGAGGACCCGCGCGTGCGGAAACTGGCCCTGGGCTACGTGCACAACCTGTCGAAGCGGACCGCGCTGTACGCCACCGTGGCGCGCGTGAACAACCGCAACGATGCCGCCTACACCGGCAGCCTGAGCTCGGCGATCACCACAGGCTACGGCAGCAGCGGGGTGGGCTATAGCGGCGTGCCGCGCTCCTCGACCGGCTACGACTTCGGCATCCGCCACGCCTTCTGACGGATCCGACGCAACGCACGTGCCGCAAAATGCGGCCATGCGCCGACCACCCCTCCGATGCCACGCCTGACCCTCAGCAGAAAAATCTTCTTCGCCCTGGCCACCTTGCTGGTGGTCCTGCTGCTGCTCTCGGCCGGCTTCTCCATCTTCGCGCTGCAGCGCGGCCTGGGACCCTACGTCGCGGAGATCGAGATCCGCCGCATGGACTGGCTGGCGCAGCTGCTGCAGAAGCACTATGCCGCCCAGGGCAACTGGAACAAGCTGCGCGACAACGACGAGGTCTGGCGCCGCCTGCAGATGGGCGACTCGAGCGCAGGGCAGGCCGGGCCGCGCGAGCAGGACGATGCCCGGCTGCCGCCGTGGTATGCGCGGCCGCCGCCGCCGCCCGAAGGCAGTGGCGGCCCTGCTTTTCCTCGGCTGGAGCTCCTGCCCGGGCGATACGCGCCGCCCCCGCCGCCCTGGTTCTTCTCCGATCTGCGCGCGGCTGCCGATTCGATCTACCGGCGGCTGGGCGTGGTGGACGCCTCGGGCGCACGGATTGCCGGTGCGAAGGTCGACCCGGCTTCCGCCGCGCACCTGCCCATCCGCCGCGGCAACATCGTCATCGGCCAGCTGGTGCTGGCGCCCGTCGAAGGACTGGAGAGCGAGGCCGACCGCGCGTTCTTTGCGCGCCAGTCGGGCGTCATCGTGCTGACCGGCTTGGTCGGCTTGGTCTTCGCGCTGATGCTGTCCTGGCTGCTGGCGCGGCGCTGGCTCAGTCCGATCGATGCGCTCACGCAGGGCGCGCAGGACGTGGCGCGCGGGCGGCTCGGCACGCGAGTCCAGGTGCGCGGCTCGGACGAGCTGGCGCTGCTCGGCCGCACCTTCAACAACATGGCCGAGCGCCTGGACTCGGTCGAGACCTCGCGGCGCGCCTGGCTGGCGGACGTGGCACACGAGCTGCGCACGCCGCTCGCCGCCATGCGCGCCGAGATCGAGGCCTTGCAGGACGGCGTGCGCAGCTTCGACGACCGCACCGCCTTGCGGCTGCACCGGCAGGTCATGCGGCTGGGCCAGCTGGTCGACGACCTGCGCAGCAGCATGCGCGATCCCCCGGCCGAATCGCTCACCAAAGCGCCCGTCTTCCCGCTCACGCTGCTGAAGGAGGCACTGGCTGCGACGCGTGATCGCTTCGTCCAGCACCGCATCGCGGTGGATGCGCAGGCCATCGAGGCCCTGGCGGCACCATCGCAGCCGATGGTCGAAGGCGACACGCACAGGCTGCATCAGGTGTTCATGAACCTGCTCGAAAACACACTCTCCTACACCGACGCGGGCGGCGCCCTGCGCATCGATGCCGCTGTCGAAGGAAGCAGTGCCGTGCAGCGGCTGGTCTTGCGCTTCGACGACAGCGCGCCGGGCGTCCCGGCCGACGAGTTGCCGCGGCTCTTCGAACGGCTGTTTCGCGGCGACGGGTCGCGCAACCGTGCGCTGGGCGGCTCCGGCCTCGGCCTGTCCATCTGCCGCGCCACGATCGAGGCGCACGGCGGCGAGATCGACGCTTCGGCATCCCCTCTCGGCGGTGTGCGAATCACGATGTGGCTTCCGCTGGTGCCGGCATCATGAGCCGTATCCTCATCGTCGAAGACGAAGCCGACATCGCCTCGGTGCTGCAGGACTACCTGCGCCATGCCGGCCACGACACCGAGCACGTGGCCGACGGCCGCAGCGCGCTGGCCCGCATGCTCGCGGCGCCGCCCGACCTCACCCTGCTGGACGTCATGCTGCCGGGCCTCGATGGCCTGAGCGTGCTGCGCCAGGCCCGCGTGCACACGCAGCACCCGATCATCATGCTCACCGCACGCATCGAAGAGGTCGACCGCCTGCTCGGCCTGGAACTGGGTGCCGACGACTACGTGTGCAAGCCCTTCTCGCCGCGCGAAGTCGTCGCGCGCGTGCGCGCCGTCCTGAGGCGCTTTCAAGCCGAGGTCGCGGCAGACACGCCGGCGTCGGCCTTGCGGCTGGACGACGCGCATTGGCGTGCATCGCTGAACGGCACCGCCCTGAACCTGACGCGGCGCGAGTTCGGCTTGCTGCAGGCGATGTCGCGGCACCCCGGCCGCATCTTCTCGCGCACCAGGCTGCTCGAGCTGGCCTACGACGACGCCGCCGACGTGTCCGAGCGGGCCGTGGACAGCCACATCAAGAACCTGCGCCGCAAGCTGTCGTCCGCCGCGCCCTCGCACGACTGGATCCGCTCGGTCTACGGCATCGGATTCGCGTTCGAAGCACCGCTCGACTAGAGGTTGGGCGGACTTTCCCAGATTTCTCCCAAGTCGGTTCGCACACTTCGTCCATTCCTCGACTCGGATGAACGAATGAAAACCACCCTTGCCTGCACGGCCGTCCTGCTGGCCGCGACCCTGACCGGTTGCATCATGCTGCCACCCCCGCCTCCCCGGTTCGCGCACCGCGGCCCGCCGCCCGAAGCGGCCGATGCCTGCGCCGGCCAGGCCGAAGGCGCACGCTTCGAGATGCCGGGACGGCGCGGCGACATCCTCGCCGGCACCTGCGAGCGGGGCCCCGACGGCAGGCTGACCCTGAGGCCCGACGGTCCGCGCTGAGTGCCCCGCGAGAGCGGGGGAAACCCTGATCGGCATCCGGCTTGTATATCGATATAGTAAATCGGTACAGTAAATCGATACACAACGATCCTGTGCGCTCTTTCGACACAAGACCGGAGACAAAGCATGGTTTCGATTCCTCGCCGCCGATTCGTGCACGCGGGCGCTGCCGCGTCGCTTGCCGCCCTTGCAGGATTTCCTGCCCTCGTCCGCGCGCAATCGCCGATTGCGCTGCGCTTCTCCTCCTCGATGCTGGCGGACGACAACGCCGCCCACTACGTGTGGTGCCAGCGCCTGCAGGCCAACCTCAAGGCGGCCGTGGGCGACGCCATCAAGATCGACTACTTCCCCAACAACCAGCTGGGCAAGGAGAGCGACGTGGTGCAGCAGGTCAAGGTCGGTTCGGTCGACATGATGGTGACCGGCTCCTCGATCTTCGCCACCATCTCGCCCGAGATCGGCATGCTCGACCTGGGCTACCTGTTCGACAGCTACGCGCATGCCAACAAGGCGCTCGAAGGGCCGACCGGTGCGACCCTCAACGACGTGCTGCAGAAACGCTCGGGCTGCAGCATCCTGACCTGGGCCTCCCACTTCGGCCCGCGCAGCGTCTACACCAAGGCGCAGGTCAAGTCGCTGGCCGAAATCAAGGGCGTCAAGCTGCGCGTGCTGCCCACGCCGGCTTTCATCGAGACCTTCAAGCTGATGGGCGCGATCCCGACGCCGATTCCCTTCGGCGAGCTCTACATGGCGGCGCAGACCGGCGTGGTCGACGGCTTCGAGCACGACGCGGCCACCGTGCTGGCCAGCAAGCTCAACGAGGTGGTCAAGTCCTGCTGGCTCACCGAGCATCTGTTCAGCCCGATGGTGGTGGTGATCGGCAAGCGCGGCATGGACAAGATCCCCGCCAGCCTGCGCCCGGCCTTCCTCAAGGCGGTCGCCGATTCGACCGTGCAGCAGCGCGCCATCGCGAGCGACAAGGGCAAGGCCGCGGTCGAGGAACTGCAGCGCAAGGGCATGACTTTCTTCCCGATGGCCGCGGCCGACCGCAGCGCCGTGCGCAAGGAGATGGAGGGCAAGCTCTGGGCCGACTTCGCCAAGCAGTACCCGGTGACGGCGCCGCTCTTCGCCGCCGTCAACGCGGCGCGGGTCTGACGCCGTGGCGGTGGTCGTCGCACCCTCGCTGGGCTTTCGCCACGACACCGCGTCCGGCAGCTGGCTCAGCGTGCTGAACCGGGGCACCGAGATCCTGTCGGCCGTGGTGCTGGCGGCCGACGTGCTGGTGGTCTTCGTCTCGGTGGTGTTCCGCTACTTCCTGCACGACCCGGTGGACTGGGCCGAGGAGATCGCGCGCGCGCTGATGATCGTGCTGGTGTTCTTCGGCGCCGCCACCGTGCTCGCGCGCAGCCAGCACGTGGGCATCGACCTGTTCCGCCACATGCTGCCGGCGCACTGGCAGCCGGCGCTGATGCAGGTCGGCCACTGGATCATCGCGGGCGTCGCGGCGAGCCTCTTCATCTCCTCGACGCTGCTGCTGGTGGACACCTACGAGCAGACGACCTCGATCGGCCTGCCGCAGTGGCTGTACGTCTACCCGGTCGTGATCGGCAGCCTGTTCATGACGCTGTTCGGCCTGGCCAATGCAGTCAACGGGCCGCGCCGCGTGGTGCTCGGCACCCTGGTGGCGTGCGTGCTGCTGATGACGGCGATCTTCGGCTGGAACGCGCTGGTGCCGACGCACGCCATCCCGAGCGGGCTGCTGCTCGCGGCCGGCTTCATCGGCGGACTGATGCTGGGCGTGCCGATCGGCTTCGTGCTGGCTTTCTCGGCGCTGCTCTATTTCCTGGCCGATCCTTCGCTGCCCATGCTCATCTACTCGCAACAGGTGATGGCCGGCACCGACCACTTCGTGCTGCTGGCGATTCCGTTCTTCGTGCTGGCCGGGCTGCTGATGGAATCGAACGGCATGTCCTCGCGGCTGATCGAACTGCTGCTGCGGATCTTCGGCCGCGTGCGCGGCGGGCTGGGGCTGATCACCATCATGGCGACCGCCTTCTTCTCCGGCGTTTCCGGCTCCAAGCTGGCCGACATCGCCGCGGTGGGCGGCATCGTGATGCCGGCCGTGCGCCGCACCAGGCAGGACCCGAACGAGGCCGCGGGCCTGCTGGCCTGCACGGCGGTCATGGCCGAGACCATACCGCCCTGCATCAACATGATCATCATGGGCTTCGTCGCCAACATCTCCATCGCGGGGCTCTTCATGGCCGGACTGGTGCCTGCGGCGGTGATGGCGCTGGCGCTGGGCGCGCTGGCGATGATCGTCGGGTGCAAGATCAATCCCGACGAAGCCTTCGAACACCGCACGCCGATGCTGAAGCTGCTCGGCGGCGCACTGGTCGCGATCGTCATGGTGGGCATGATCGGCAAGGGCGTGACTTCCGGCGTCGCGACCTCGACCGAGGTCTCGGCCTTCGCCGTGGTCTACGCGCTGGTGGTCGGCAGCCTGGCCTTCCGCGAGCTCAGCGCGCGCGCCATGGCGCAGCTCTTCGTGCGCTCGGCCTCGATGGCCGGCAGCATCCTCTTCATCGTCGCGGCGGCGTCCAGCGTGTCCTTCGCGCTGACCATCGAACAGATTCCGCAACTGGTGTCGGCCACCATGATCTCCTTCGCGCAGCATTACGGCAGCGTGATGTTCATCCTGCTGTCGGTGCTGATCATGATCGTCTTCGGCGCGGTGCTCGAGGGCGCGCCCGCGCTCATCATCTTCGGCCCGCTGCTGACGCCGATCGCGCAGCAGCTCGGCATTAACCCGCTGCACTTCGGCACGGTGATGGTGATCGCGATGGGCCTCGGGCTGTTCGCGCCGCCGATCGGCCTCGGCCTGTTCGCCACCTGCGCGATCACCGGCACCGAGGTCAAGGACGTGGCGCGGCCCATGATGAAATACCTGGCCGTGCTCTTCGTCACGTTGATCGTGCTGGTGCTCGTGCCATCCTTCTCCCTGTGGCTCCCGAACCGGCTCGGGTTGTAATCAGTCTCCAACAGAATTCATGACCACCATCCAGGACGTCGCCCGCCATGCCGCCGTGTCGGTGAGCACCGTGTCCAACGTGCTCAACGGCCGGACCGACCGCATGCGCGCGGAGACGCTGGCGCGCGTCGAGGGCGCGATCCGGACGCTTCAATTTCGTCCCAGCAAGCTCGCCCGGCAGCTGAAGACCGGGCAGACGCCGCTCCTGGGCCTGCTGGTTCCTTCGATGGCCAACCCGATGTACGGCTACATCGCGCGCGAGATCGAGACCTTTGCGCAGGAGCAGTTCGGCTTCCGGCTGCTGATCGGCAGCACCTACCGCGACCGCGAGAAGGAAAGCGCCTTCTTCGAGGACCTGCTGGCGCACGGCGTGCGGCGCGTGATCGTGATCTCGTCGCTGGCCGACGAGCGGCATTTCGAGTCGGCCGTGGAGCGCGGCATGGCGGTCGTGAGCTACGACCGCGGCGCGACGCCCGGCAAGCGCTCGAAGGTGGGCCACGTGATGCCCGACAACTTCGCGGCCGCACGGCTGGCCACGCAGCACCTGATCGACAAGGGCCACCGGCAGCTCGCCTTCGCCACCGTGGCCGGCATGACCATGAGCCGCAGCGCCAAGATCGACGGCTTCCATGCCGCCGCCGAGGCGGCCGGGCTGCGTGCGAGCGCGCAGGTGCTCGACGGCGGTCCGCTCAACGAATATGGCGATTCGGTGATCGCCGAAGTGGGCCGGGCGACCGCACTGCAGATCGCCGGCCTGCCGGAGCATCCGACCGGCATCGTGGCGCTCAATGACCTGATGGCGCTGGGCCTGATGGCCGGCCTGCGCGAAGCCGGCCTGCGCGTGCCCGAAGACATCTCGGTGGTGGGCATCGACGGCCTGTTCCTTGCGACCTTGTCCAACCCGATGCTGAGCACGGTGCAGCTGCCGGTCCGCGAGATGGCGCGCGCGATGGTCGAGCGCGTGATGAAAAACCCCGCGGCCGACGGTGACGCCGACGAGCACGCGCAGGTCTTCGCCGGCGTCCTGCTGGTCGAGCGCGAATCCGTCGCCCCGCCGCCGACGGCCGCGCGGCCTCGCGCGGCAAGGAAAGCCAAGCCCGAGAAGGCCTCTTCATGACGACTGTTTTCGTGACGCATCCGCAGGACAAGCTGGCGCAGTACTTCGGCCCCAAGGCCACCCGTGCACTGGAGGCGATCGCCGAGGTCCGATTCAATCCCGAGGCACGCGAACTCTCGACGCCGGAACTCGTCGCCGCGGCGCAAGGCTGCGATGCGCTGGTCGCCTACCGGCAGACGCCCGGCCCCGAGACGCTGTTCCGCGAGCTGCCGCAGCTGGCCGCCTTCGTGCGCTGCGCGGTCGACATCCGCACCGTCGACGTCGATGCGGCAAGCCGGCATGGCGTGCTGGTGACGCAGGCGAGCCCGGGCTTCGTGCCGGCCGTCGCCGAATGGATCGTCGCGGTGATGGTGGACCTCGGGCGCGGCATCGGCCGCTACGCGCACGCCTATCACCGCGGCGAACCGCCGGCGCCCTTCATGGGCCGGCAGCTTCGCGCATCGACCCTGGGCGTGATCGGCTTCGGTCAGATCGGCCGCTACCTCGGCGAGCTGGCGCAGGCCTTGGGCATGCGCGTGCTGGTCAACGACCCGCAGCCGATCGCAAGGCACGCGATGCTGGAACAGGTCGCGCTGCCCGCGCTCCTGGCGCAGTCCGATTTCGTCGTGTGCCTGGCGCCGGCCAGCGCGCAGACCGAGAAGCTGATGAACGCGGAGGCCTTCGCGGCGATGAAGCCGGGCGCCTTCTTCGTCAATGCGGCGCGCGGCGAGCTGGTCGATGACGACGCCCTGGTCGCGGCGCTCGATTCGGGCCATCTGGGCGGCGCCGCCATCGACGTCGGCCGCGCGCCGGACCAGATGCCGGCGCCGGCGCTCGCGCGCCACCCGCGCATGATCGCCACGCCGCACATCGGCGGCCTTACGCTGCCGGCGGTCGAACACCAGGCGCTCGAAACCGTTTCTCAAATTGCCGCGCTGATCCGCGGCGAGATGCCGCCCGGTGCCGTGAATGCGGCGCATGCCACGCGCCTCGCGAAATGGAGGCTGGCGGCATGACCACGTACCCCGGCGCCTGCGACTGCCACGTGCATGTCTACGATGACGCGTGGCCGCTTGCGCCCACCGCCACCTTCAAGCCGCCGCACGCGCCGGTGTCGGCCTACCGCGAAGTCCAGAAAGCCTTGGGCCTGACGCGCACCATCGTCGTCCAGCCGACGGGCTACGGCTTCGACAACGGCTGCACCCTGTCTGCGTTGGCGCAACTGGGCCCCGGCGCGCGCGGCATCGCCGTGGTGCCGCCGGAGGTGCCCGAGGCCGAACTCGAGCGCCTGCACCATGCCGGCATGCGCGGCGTGCGCTTCATGATGCTGTCCGGCGGCCTCCTGCCATGGTCCAGCCTGGAGGGCATGGCCGCGCGCATCGCGCCGCTGGGCTGGCACATCGATCTGCAGCTCGACGGCCGCGACCTGCCGCAGCACGAAGCGATGCTGGCACGCCTGCCGGGCCGCTTCATCGTCGATCACATCGGCAAGTTCCTGGGGCCGGTGACGCTGGACGGCGAGGCCGTGCAGACGCTCTGCAGGGTGCTCGACCAGGGCAACTGCTGGATCAAGCTGGCCGCGCCCTACGAGACGTCGAAGCGCGGACCGCCCGGCTATGAAGACGTGGCACCGCTCGCGCGCTTCCTGGCTGCGCGCTATGCCGAGCGCTGCGTGTGGGCCAGCAACTGGCCGCATCCCAATGTCGAGCCCGGGCCTTCCAACGCGGCCCTTTTCGACTGGGCGCTGCACTGCCTCGAGGGCGATGAGGCCAGGATCCGCAAACTGCTGGTGGACAACCCGGCCGAGCTCTACGGCTTCGATCGGCCCGGCGGCTGAGACGCCCCATGAAGCTGCGCATTACCCATGCCGAGCGCGTGGTCGACAAGGAAAGCGGAATCACCAAGGGCGAGCTCGTCGCCTTCTACGACCAGGTGTCGGAGCTGCTGCTGCCGCATTTGAAGGGCAGGCCAGTGTCGCTGGTGCGCGCGCCGGAAGGCGTGGGTGGTGAACTGTTCTTCCAGAAGCATGCCGGCCAGAACGAGCTGCCGGGCGTGAAGCTGCTGGACCCGGCGCTCGACCCCGGCCACGATCCGCTGCTGCAGATCGACAGCGCCCAGGGCCTGCTCTCGGCCGCGCAGATGAACGTGATCGAGCTGCACACCTGGAACGCGACCTCGAACGCCATCGGCAAGCCCGACCGCATGACCTTCGACCTCGACCCCGGCGAGGGCGTCGAGTGGTCGAAGATGCAGGACGCCGCCATGCTGGTGCGGGCGCTGCTCACCGAGCTGGGCCTGCCGGCCTTCCTCAAGACCAGCGGCGGCAAGGGCCTGCACGTGGTGGTGCCGATCCTGCGGCGCTACGGCTGGGATGCCGTCAAGGGTTTTTCGCAGGCGGCGGTGCAGCACCTGGCGCAGACCATTCCCGAGCGCTTCGTGGCCAAGAGCGGGCCGCGCAACCGGGTCGGCAAGATATTCGTCGACTACTTGCGCAACGGCGTCGGCGCCACCACGGTCAGCGCCTGGTCGGCGCGTTCGCGGCCGGGGCTGGGCGTCTCGGTGCCGCTCGACTGGGACGAACTGGCCGAGTTGAAGAGCGCCTCGCAATGGACCGTGCGGAACATCGGCGAACGCATCGCGATCGGCAACAAGCCTTGGGCCGCGATGGAAAAAAGCCGCAAGGGCCTCGGCGCGGCGATGAAGACGCTCGGCTACGCGCCGCCGGACTGAGCGCTCAGACCACTTCTGTGGTCGTGACCTCGAAGCGCTGCAGCGTGTTCACCCCGAACACCATCGTGATCGGCACGTCCGCGGCATCACGGCCGCGTGCGATCACGATGCGGCCGATGCGCGGCTTGTTGTGGCGCGCGTCGAAGGTGTGCCAGCGATCGCCGAGGTAGACCTCGAACCAGGCGCTGAAATCCATCGGGTAGGGCACCGGCGGAATGCCGATGTCGCCGAGGTAGCCGGTCACGTAGCGCGTCGGCAGGTTCATGCAGCGGCACAAGGTGATCGCGAGATGGGTGAAGTCGCGGCACACGCCGACCCGTTCGCGCCAGGCCTCCAGCGCGGTGCGCGTCGCGCGTGCGCGCTGGTAGTCGAAGCTCAGGTGCTGGTGCACGTAGTCGCAGATCGCCTGCACCAGCGGCCAGCCTTTGGGCACCTGGCCGAAGGTGTTCCATGCGAACTGGAGCAGCTCGCTGTCGACCTCGCAGTAGCGGCTCGGCAGCAGGAAAGGCAGCACCTGCACCGGCAGGTCGGCCGGCATGTGCTCGACGGCGCCGTAGTCGACCGGGTCGGCCCAGCCGGCGTCGAACACCACCGCTTCGTTGCGAAGTCGCACGCTGCTCACGCCCGCCGGCACCCGCACGCGCGCGCAGTGGTTGTCGAAAGCGTCGTTGTAGTGGTCGGTCTGCAGGGGCGGACTGATCGTGATGTGCTCGCCGTCCGCGATGTCGGCAGCGCGCGAAGGATGCACCTGCAGCATGTAGATCAGCGCCGTGGGCGCCGTGACGCCGAGTTCGATGTCGAAACCGATTTTGATGAGCATGGTGGCGCTGGCAGGTTGAAGAGACGGTGGGTGAAGCAGCTCGGACGTCAAGCATGTTTAGTGCCGGCTGCCTCGTCATCCTATAGACCGGCGCTTCGGCCACGTTCGGGCGGGGACCCGAAACCGCGTAGGCGCGGGCGCGAATCCGTCAGCGTGGTCCTACCGAGGACTCCTCGCCGCTCCCACATCGCACAGCGCGCGGCCACTACGGGGTGCGGGCGGCGCGAACCCTAAGCTCGACTTTCTTGCAGTCGGCCTGCGGCGCATGTCGATCTTTCCAACGCTGACCCTGGAGACAACATGGAGCTTTCCTCGCTGTTCGGTGCGCTCGGTGGTGTCTGGTTCGACGATTTGCTGTTCTGGGCCGTGCTGGCCGCGGCAGGGGTTGTCGGACTCGTCGCGGTGGTCAACGCCCTCGACATGTTCTTCGACGCGGAAACCGGCTGATCCCGTGGCGCTGCAGGCGCCGTTTTCATAAAAATCGAAGGAACCCTCGATGACGCCAAGAAACAAGGCGGCTGCAGGCCGTCGCCCCAAGCCGGGCGACAGCGGCAATGCCAAGCAGGAACAGCTAGCCGCCTTCACCGTCGACAACGCGCCGCTGCTCAGCACCAACCAGGGACTGCAGATCCCGGACAACCACAACTCGCTGAAGGCGGGCGCGCGCGGGCCGACGCTGCTCGAAGACTTCATCCTGCGCGAGAAGATCACGCACTTCGACCACGAGCGCATCCCGGAGCGTGCCGTGCATGCGCGCGGCTCGGCGGCCCACGGCTATTTCGAGGTCTACAAGTCGATGTCGCAGTTCACCGCGGCCGAATTCCTGCAAGACCCTTCGGTCAGGACGCCCGTTTTCGTGCGCTTCTCGACCGTGGCCGGTTCGCGCGGTTCTGCCGACACGGTGCGCGACGTGCGCGGCTTCGCGGTCAAGTTCTACACCCAGCAGGGCAACTACGACCTGGTGGGCAACAACATCCCGGTGTTCTTCATCCAGGATGCGATCAAGTTCCCCGACCTGATCCATGCCGTCAAGCCCGAGCCGCACCACGAGATGCCGCAGGCCGCGAGCGCGCACGACACCTTCTGGGACTTCGCCTCGCTGATGCCCGAGACCACCCACATGCTGATGTGGGCGATGTCGGACCGCGCCATTCCGCGCAGCTTGCGCATGATGGAAGGCTTCGGCGTCCACACCTTCCGTTTCGTCAACGCGCGCGGCGAGAGCCACTTCGTCAAGTTCCACTGGAAACCCAAGCTCGGCATCCACGGCCTAGCCTGGGACGAGGCGCAGAAGATCGCCGGCAAGGACGCCGACTTCCACCGGCGCGACCTGTGGGAAGCCATCGAGCGCGGCGACTTCCCCGAATGGGAGCTGGGCGTGCAGATGATTCCGCAGGACAAGGAGCATGCCTTCGGCTTCGACCTGCTCGACCCGACAAAACTCATTCCCGAAGAGATGGTGCCGGTGCAGCGCATCGGCCGCATGGTGCTCAACCGCAACCCGGACAACTTCTTCGCCGAGACCGAGCAGGTGGCCTTCCACCCGGGTCACGTGGTGCCGGGCATCGACTTCAGCAACGACCCGCTGCTGCAGGGGCGCCTGTTCTCGTACACCGACACGCAGATCTCGCGCCTGGGCGGCGCCAACTTCCATGAGCTGCCGATCAACAAGAGCGTGTGTCCCTTCCACAACTTCCAGCGCGACGGCATGCACCGCCAGAGCATCGCGCGCGGCCAGGTGGCCTACGAGCCCCACTCGCTGATCGACGGCAAGGAGTTCCGCATCGATGGCGCGAGCGGCGGCTTCCAGTCCTTTCCCGAAGAGATCGACCCGCCCAAGCTGCGCCGCCGCAGCCCGTCGTTCGACGACCACTTCACGCAGGCGCGCCTGTTCTTCAACAGCCAGAGCGTGGCCGAGAAGGAGCACATCGTCGCGGCCTTCCGCTTCGAGCTGTCGAAGGTCGAGGTGCCGGCGATTCGCCAACGCATGGTGGACAACCTCGCGCACGTCGACGAGAAGCTGGCCCGCCGCGTGGCCGAACCGCTGGGCATCAACCCGCCGGACGCCAGGGCGGCCGCGGGCCGCGCCGGCTTTCGCGAGCACCGCATGAAGCTGCCGATCGAGGAGTCGCCCGCGCTGCGCATGGTCGACACCGGCGACGGCTCGATCAAGACGCGCAAGGTCGCGATCCTGGTCGCCGACGGCGTCGATTCGGCCTCGCTGAAGCCGATCCGCGAAGCGATCGAGCAGGCCGGCGCGCAGTGCAAGGTGGTGGGCCCGCGGCTGGGCACGGTCGCAAGCGCATCGAAGCGGCAGCTCGATGTCGACGCGACCTTCGTCAACATGCCTTCGGTGATGTTCGACGCCGTGCTCGTGCCCGCCGGCGCGCAGGGCGCCGAGGCGATGTCACGCAACGGCGATGCGGTGCACTTCGTGCTGGAGGCCTACAAGCACTGCAAGGCGATCTGCACCGTGGGCGAGGGCGTGCAGCTGCTGGCCACGCTGGGCATCGGCGCCGATCCGAAGGCCGCGCCGGCCGGCGTGGTGGTGGCGGCGACGCCGGTCACCAACCTCGGCGATGCGACGGCCGTCATGCAGATCGCGCAGGACTTCATCGCCGCGATCGCGAAGCACCGGCACTGGGACCGGGCCAACATCGAGGGCGTGCCGGCCTAGGGGCTCCTAGTGACTGCTTTGTAGAGCGCCGAACAGGAGCTTTGGGCCCGTTGCGGTCTTCCAGTAGCAAGATAAGGTGACCTTTCAACGTTACTGGACGACCACTTCCAGTCGCTCGCCAACGTCAGCTTTGCGGACGTCGAACTCTGATTCCCGTGAGCCCCCGCAGGCTTGCTCAATTATTTCTCGCCAGACTGAATCCTTTTCCGACTTGAGCTCCTCCTTGCTACGATGCCCGCTGTCGGGCAGCAACGAGGTCCGAGCATGTTGTATCGCAAGAACGTGGGCTCGAAGGAGAGCTGGGCCAGGGTGCTGGGCGGCGCGTTGATCGCCGCCTGTTCGCTGGCCCAGATCGGCGCGACGCCCCTGGGGCTGGTGCTCGCGGCCAGCGGCGTGTTCACGGTGCTGACAGGGCTGTTCGGCTTCTGCCCCGCCTGCGCCATGGCTGGCCGCAAGCCGTTGGACGGCGCACGATGATCCGGGTCGACGGGGCAGTATTCGCCGCAGCACAGGCTGGCGACCCGGTTGCAATCGATCGCCTTCTGCGTGAGTTGCAACCAGACATCCGCCGCTACGCGCGGCGGCAGTGCCATCGCGCCACTGCCATCGAAGACGTGGTGCAGGAAGCACTCATTGTGCTGTACCGCCGCCTGGGCAACGTGCGCGATCCGCTGGCGGTGGCGGGCTGGATCTTCCGAGTGGTCACCCGCCTGTGCATGCTCCCCGTTCTGGCCTTGATCCGCGGGGCCGAAGAGTTGACCGAACGACACGAGGCCGAGCACCTCGCACGGGTTTCACGAGATGACCTGCGCATCGACCTCACCCGCGCGCTCGAATCGCTGCCCGAGATGTACCGCGAAGTGATCCTGCTGCGTGACATGGAGCAACTCACCATCGGTGAAGCGGCTGCGCACCTGGGCATTACGCGGGAGGCCTGCAAGAGCCGCATCCACCGTGGGCGGATGTTGCTGCGTGAGTACCTGCGGCCGGAAGCACCGAGAGGGAACGCAACATGAAACGGCTCCTCGGAAAGAGTCCTGCCGGGTTGTTCGCTACCCGGACGCTGAGCGGCCATCTGATTCGCGGCGCCGTCGCCTTCACCTTGCTCTACGCGGCGATCGGCCAGCAGCATGCGCACCCGAACTGGTCGGTGCTGGCAGGTCTACTGGCGCTCGTCGCCATGCGCGGTTGCCCGGCCTGCTGGACCATCGGGCTGGTCGAAACGATATTGCAGCGCCAACGAGAGTAGGAGACGGCCGTGCACCTCAATCGCCGCGACGCGATGTTCGCCTTTGCCGCCAGCGCCGCCCTCGGCGGCTGTGCCACACCAGGGGGCCCGGCTGCCGACTGGCAGCAGTTCTCCGCCGGCGACGGCACCGCTATCCACTACCGGCGTTGGGTATCGGCCGGCGCGGCACCGAAGGCGGTGCTGCAGATCGTCCACGGCGCAGCCGAGCACCTCAGCCGCTACGATCGTTTCGCGCAGTCGGCCGTCGCGAGCGGCTATGCGGTCTACGGCACCGACCATCGCGGTCACGGCCGCACGCGCCTGCGCTCGGGCCGCACCGGCGATGCCGGCCCCGATGCCTGGAACCGGATGGTCGAAGACGAAATCGCATTCACACAGCGCCTTCGCGCCGCGCATCCCGGTGCCAAGCTCGTGCTGTTCGGCCACAGCCTCGGCTCGTTCATGGCGCAGGACTACATCGCGCGCCGCGGCGATCTGCTCGACGCGCTGGTGCTGAGCGGCACGTCGTACCGTCCGTCGGTGCCACAGCAGCTGATCGATCTGCTCAACGACGCGGTGCGCAAGGAGCCGCTCGGCGACTCGGCGGTATGGGCGGGCTTCTTCAAGGACTTCAATCAGCCCTTCGGCGGCCCCACGGCCTTCGAGTGGCTGAGCCGCGATTCTTCCGAAGTGAAGAAGTGCGTCGACGATCCGCTGTGCGGCTTCGCCTTCAGCAACGAGCTGGCGCGCGACATCTTCGTCGGCTTCGCGCGCATGCGCGACCCGGCACTCGAGGCGCGCATTCCCAAGTCCTTGCCGGTGCTGGTGATCCAGGGCGAGCTTGACCCGGTAGGCGAGAACCTCGTCGGTGCGCGGCGCCTCGTGGCGCGCTGCCAGGCGCTCGGGATGTCGCGCATCGAGACCCGCTACTACACGGGTGCGCGGCACGAGTTGCTGAACGAGACCAACCGCGACGAGGTCCAGCGCGATGTGCTGGCGTGGCTGGCGAAGACGGTTTGAGCGGTCCTGAAAGCCGCATCCCGAATGCTCCTATCATGCAGCGCGCCGCCGCGATCATCGGTTCCGCGATCTTCCTGGTCATCGCTCCGGGCACGCTCGCCGTGTACGTCCCTTGGTACCTCACGCACTGGCACGTCGCGCCTCCGCTATTTCCGATCGCGCGCGTGCTCGGCGCCGCCCTGATCGTCGCCGGGTTGCCCATCTTGCTCGATTCGTTCGCTCGCTTCGCGTTGCAGGGCCTCGGCACACCGGCGCCCGTGATGCCTCCCAAGCGCCTCGTCGTCACCGGGTTCTATCGCTACGTCCGCAATCCGATGTACGTCGCAGTCACGGCGTTGATCGCCGGCCAGGGCCTTCTGTTCGGGAGCGTCACGGTGCTGGAGTACGGCGCGATCGTGTGGGCCGGATTCTTCTTGTTCGTTGTCGCCTACGAAGAGCCTGCGCTGGGCGAGCAGTTCGCCGACGAGTACAAGCGCTACCGGGCGAACGTGAGGCGATGGTTACCACGCATCACCCCATGGCGCGGGTAGGTGGCAAGAACGCTGCGTGCGCGTCGTCGTCCAGCATCGCAGCCGCTACCACTGTCCAAGACCGGCGCTGCTAGCCCGCAGCTGATCCGGTTGCGGGCGGCCGATCACACGCGCGCGCGGATCGAGAGCTATCAGCTTGTGGTCGAGCCGGAGCCGCATAGGGCCGAGCGGCGGCTTTGTGGCGCACGATCCGGGCAGCGGATGTCGCTGAAGGGTCGAGAGCGGCGTCGAGCGGCTGCTTTCTGGCATCCGCATTGAATGGCTGCTGATGGCCGCATTCTGCCCCCCGTCTTACTCGGCCGCTTGCTCCGCGTCTGCGCGACGAACCCACGGCACACCAGGCCGCTCGCGCCAAGCCGACCAGCCCAATGGCAGGTCGGAAAGCGCCAGCAGGCTTGCGTCGCGCTCGACCAACTCTCTTAGCCCTACGAGCATCGCTTCTGACATGTCGAACGCGTCGCCGGTAAGCATCTGCCACGACCCGTCGCCGGCGTCGTGCGACACCATGAGAATCGGCTTAGCGCAGTTCATGATTGAGCTCACGGTGAAGCAGGCAACGTTTGGTGCATCCACCGTCCGCTCCTGGCCGATTGTTGCCCACAGCGTGGTCAGTACGCACACGCTCCTGAAACGCGCGATGACCGTCCGCGTCCCGGGAGCTTTGGGCCCTTTGCGGAAGTAGCGGCCTCAAGAAAGCGGACGTCCGAGGCGACTAGCGGCTTTGGGCCCGTGCCGACCTTCGCGTGGGTAAAGACGGGACACTCATGCATCTGCGATGACAGCAATCACAGTGCGATTCCGAATCGGTCTGGTTACCGCAACAGTGGCTCGCGATGCAGCTGGATTCAAGGCTCACTCTAACGCGCGGCGCGCGCCTCGCAGCTCTCGAGCAGCGCTTGTGCGCGGACCAGGTCCGGATAGTCGAAGCCTTCGGTGAACCTCCCATAGATCGGTCGCAGCACGGCGCACGCCTCGTCCGCCCGGCCTTGCTCTTGACAGAGTCGCGCCAGTGCGGTTGCCGCACGTAGCGAATACAGAAGTGCTCCCTGATGCTCAGCGACCTCGATCGCTCGACGATACGCAGTCTCGGCTCCCGCAATGTCACCATCGAGCTCCGCCAACCGTCCGCGCAGCGAGAGGAACGGGGCGGTCTGGTACTTCTCTTCGGTTTCCTGCAACGTCTTCTCGCCGGCCAACAGGAACTCGGTGGCCTCGTCCCTTCGTCCGGCGTCGAGCAGGAGTTCAGCTGCACGCGCAGTGGAGACGATGCTGGCGAATTTACCGCCGAACATTGCCCATCCCGAATAGCCTTCGCGAAGCAGTCGGGTGCCATCGTCGAGCCGTCCCGTCGCGACCAGGGCAAGACCGAGCCCGGACTTCGCCGCGACACCGAAGGCCTTCAGGCCGTGACGTTCTGCCAGCTCGATCGCCTGCGTGAAGCGCGTGATTGCATCTTTCCAGTCGCCCTTCAAGCCGGACATCACACCAGCCATGCGCAGCGCCCAGACCCGACTGTTCGAGTGTTGTCGCTGCTGCGCTATGGCGAGTCCCTCATGCACACAAGTATGGGCCGATGACAAGAGACCTCGGAATACCAAGTTTGCGCTGAGGTGCATCAGAATCGCGACAAGCGGATCGGCGCCAGACAGCGGTTGCCACTCTTCGGGCCTCGCTTTCTCCAGTTCGCGTCTGGCCTCGGCCAGGTGGCTGCCCGCCTCTTCCAACTCGCCGAGCACCGTCCTCGTAACGCCCATGAGCACGAGTCGAATGACGCGGCCCATCGGTTTCACCCGCATCAATTCGGCCAGCCCGTACCGCTCCAGCAACGCGACGGCCTCGCCGCATCGACCTGCGGCGATCAGCCCCGTGGCGATCCCGCCGCACGCGTGAAGGTGCTCATCGGGTCGGTCCAGCGACGCGGCGAGATCACGGGCTCTTGTGTAGTTCTCCTTCGCGCAAGACGAGGTGAATCCTTCGGTTTGGAACACCGCGTTGCCCAGTTGGATGCGCAAGCCAAGCTCGACGTGGGCGCAGGGCTCGACAGCTTGCACGCTGCCCAGCAATGCGACCGCCGCCTGGTAGTGCGTCACCGCCTCGCGCACAGCCGAGCGGGCCATCGCCTGATCGCCCGCCGCCTGCCAATAGCGCAGCGCCACCGCCGCGTTGCCACCTTCTTGATGGTGGTAGGCCAGCAACTCGGGTTGCGCCGCTGGGGCAGCGCGGTCCGGCTTTTCGAGGGCCGCCGCGATCTGTCGATGTCGCAGCACGCGCTGGCTCTTGAGCATGCAGTTGTAGGCCGCATCGCGCACCAGCGCGTGCTTGAAGCTGTACGTTGCATCGGGCGGCGTGCCGCGACGGAAGACCAGTTCGGAGCGCACCAGATCCGCCAGCGCGGCACCGAGCTTGGCCGGCGGCATGGCGCAGAGCACCTCGACCATTAGGCGGTGCCCGAACTCGCGGCCGATCACCGCGCCGACCTGCGCGACTTCCTTGGCCGAGGCGAGTTGGTCCAGGCGCGCCATCAACGAGTCCTGCAAGGTGGCCGGAATCGCCAGCCGGGGCAGTGGGCCGCTCAGAAGGTAGCCCGACGGCGTGTCTTCCAGCAAGCCCGACTGCACCACGGTCTTCGTCAACTCTTCTATGAACAGCGGTATGCCGTCCGTCTTGCGGATGATTTGGGCCAGCACCTCTGCCGGGAACGCCTTGCCCGCCGTGACCCCAGCCACCAGCGCCGTGCTTTGCTTGTGGGACAGCCGGTTCAGGCCGTGACGGGTCAATTGGCTGGCGCCGCTCCATGAGGGGACGTACTCGGGTCTGCAAGTCACCACCAGCAGCACGCGCGCGTCGCGAATCCGCTCGGCAACCTGCCCGATCAGCTCTTCGGTGGTCGGATCGATCCAGTGCGCGTCCTCGACCAGGAAGAGCACCGGCTGCTGCTTGGACAAGCGCTGCAGCAGCTCGATCAGCCCCTCGAGCGTGTGCGCCTTTTCCTCCTGCGGCGAGGCACCGCCAGGCAAGCTCCGGCCGCCATCGGGCAAGCCCATCAGTCGCAGCAAGCAACCAAGGGAGGATGGCGGCAGCGCGCCGGCCAGCTGTTCGAGCTTGTGCGCACGGTCCTCGGGCGAATCTGCCGGCGCCATGCCCGCCGAACGCTCCAGATGCTGCACCACCGGGTACAACGCGCTGCTGCTGAAGTAGGGCGAGCACTGCAGCAACACCGTGGCCACCGATTCGCCGGCAAGGCGCTCCCGCAAGACCTGGCAGATGCGCGACTTGCCGATGCCAGCCTCTCCCGACAGCAGCACGACCTGGCCTTCGCCATCGCGCGCCAGTGCCCAGCGCTCGAGCAGCAGCGCGAGCTCACTGTCGCGGCCGATGAACTCGACCAGGCCCTGCATGTGTTGCGCCTCGAAGCGCGTCGCGACCCTGTGCTCGCCGACCATGCGCCAAGCCTTCACCGGCTCGGCGAAGCCCTTGAGATCGAGAAGGCCCAGCGATTCGAGCACGAACGAATCCCCGACGAGGTTGCGCGTCTCGTCGGCGAGCACGATCTCGCCCGGTTGTGCCTGCGCCTGCAGGCGCGCCGCGAGATTCGGCGTCTCGCCGCTGGCCGAACGTTCGGCCGCCGCAGTGCCCTTGCCGATCTCGCCGACGACGACCAGGCCGGTCGCGATTCCGATGCGGGTCTGCAGTTCGATGTCGCCCCGAGCCCGCCGTGCATCGAGCGCCTTGACGATGCTCAGTGCCGAGCGTACGGCGCGCGCCGCATCGTCCTCGTGCGCCTGCGGATAGCCGAAGTACACCAGCGCGCCGTCACCGAGGAATTGCGCGACATGGCCCTCGTAGGGTGCGACCGCCAACGCCACTGCCTCGTGATAGCCGCGAATGAGTTGTTGCAGGTCCTCGGGATCGAGCCGACCCGACAGCGCCGTCGAACCGACCATGTCGCAGAACATCACGGTCAAGTGCCGGCGCTCGGCATCGCGAGGCGCCGTCGATGCCGCGGCCATCGGTTCCACGGACGCTGCCTGCGGCGATGGCGAGGCGCCGCTATTCAGCGCGGCAATGGAGCGCAGCAGTCGCTTGCGATGACCGAGCGCGGCCACGCCAAGCGCCTTCAAATCGTCGTCGCCCAGTTCGCCGAGCAGGTCGAACTCGAGCCCCTGCTCGGCGAACGCCTGCGCGTAGACCCCGAGGCCCAGACCTTGCAGCCATTGCTCCACGTCGTCCATGGCGCCAAGCTCCTGAATATCCGTTCGATGACAGCGAAGCGATGGGTCGCCGCTGCCCACTCCGCCATTCGGCACGGCGCAAGCATCGCACAGACGTGCGGTCATGCGACAAGAAAGCGCATCTCCGGCGCCTGAGCATCATTTTTGCTGTGGACTGAGCGCGTCTCGTAAGTGGGCGCTGAGGTCTGGGCCGCAGGGCGGAGCTGGTTCAGACCTGTCGATTCCCTGCCCGTTTGGTCGCGAATGACCGCAATGGGGCGAATGCCCCGATGTCCGCTCGTGGCCGCATCCTGCCACACCTGCACCGACGCCAGCGGGCCCAATCCGGACTTTCAGATCTTGCCGAAGCGGATGTCAACTCCCGGGGGCCTCAACCTTGAGCAGCCGTTCTCGGCCGCGTTTTACTAGGTCCCGCGCCGTCGACCCATCGGTATCTCGTGGCCTTGCGTGCATTCGCCGAATCCAAGAGCTTGGCGTCCAGACGCCACATTGCATCCCGCGCGTGGCGAGGTGTCGCCCTGAGGGCTCGTTCAGGTCAGGGCTGGAGCACCGTTCGACCGAGGATGGTGCCGCTGCGTAATGCGGCCATGGCCTCGTTGACTTGAGTCAAAGGCCGCGTCGTCATCGGGAGTGATGGCAGATCGCCGCGTCGCGCCAAAGCCATGACCTCTGCCATCTCGGTTAGGCTGCCCACATAGGATCCGGTGATCGAGATTGCCCGCAGCGGCAGCGTCGCAGGCATCACAGGCACAGCGCCACCAAAAAGTCCCACGCACACCAACTTGCCGCCCTTGCGCAACGCGGACAGGCTGTAGTTGAAGGTCGCGGCAGCGCCGACAAAGTCGATTGCCGCAGCCACGCCACCGCTGGACTTCATCAGCGCCTTGGTCGCACCGGCGTCCGTGGGATCCAGGCAATCGACGGCGCCGGCCTCGCGGGCCAGATCCCACTTGCTGCGATCGATTTCGCCCACTACGGGTGCGACACCGAGCGTTGCCACCGCCATGCGTATCGCCGACAGGCCGACACCACCCGCACCGATAATGAGCAACGTGTCGCCAGCACAGAGCGGCGCGCACTTCTTGAGCGCGCCATAGGCGGTCAGGCCGGAGCAGGCATACGTGCAGGCCTGGATCTCGGACAGCGGATCGTAGGCAAACAGGTAACGCGAATGGGGCACCAGCACATGGTCGGCAAAGCCGCCGTCGCGATTGACTCCAAGGGCACGCGGTGCCATGCAGAGTTCCTCATGGCCGCTCGCGCAGGGCCCGCAAGTGCCGCAGCCGATCCATGGAAACACGACGCGCCGGTCGCCCACCACTACGTCGGTCACGTCGGAGCCGACTGCGACTACCGTGCCGGCGATTTCGTGACCGAGCACGCGAGGCGGCGCGATGCTGCGGCTCAGATCCATTTTGTTGCCACTGCCCAGGTCGAAATAGCCGTCGTGCAAGTGCAGATCGCTGTGGCAAAGTCCGCAACTGCCGACCCGCAGCACGACCTCGTCGCCCGCAGGCTGCGGCGTCTCACGCAGCACCTGGGACAGCGGCTTGCCAAATGATTCGAATGCGAAGCTGAGCATGCGATGGCTCCTCGAGTCTTGCCGGGACAACGCCAGCGGGCAGCAAGGGAACCGTTGTTGGCGAGTTCGCCGCGATTGTGTTCTCAGCGATTTCGCTTGGCAACTGCGCTAGGGTATGAGCCGAATCTAGCGCCCCCCGGGCCTAGCGATCAAACGTTCGATCATGGCCGTCAGCGGGCTATGTCTGCCATCGCGAACTACAAGACGGCCATTGGCCAACCTGAGGGCTTGGCGGAACTGATGGTTTTCTACTGCGAGTTTGGGCAGGCGCTGAAGGCCATAGCAAACCTGCCCAATGCGCAGCGCCGCTTGCTCATGGTACGTCTAGATGCTGTGTGCCGCATCAGTTACAACGTCGGCTACGCAGTCGGCGAGGCCATGAGCGATCTGTTTGCCGATTACGATTTCGACAGTTGACGACGATGTTGAAGGTCGGCTGCTGGCCGGGTTCTGCCTCAAGCGTCGGTCTGCTCGGCCATGCCGAACGATGCGTTGTCCAGGCCAATCTCGGGACCCCACGTCTATAGCGGTGCGGCGTAGTCGATGACAATTGGCCGCCCTCCGCAACCCCTGGAGTCACTCATGTCGCCGATCAGAAGCCTCGTCTGCGCCGCGCTGCTCGCCACCGCAACGCTCCTGTCGGCCTGTGCCACGCATGGCGCGGCAACGAGCCCAGCGACGACGAGCATAGAGGCGAAAGCGTCTCCTGCGCTCGTGCCGTTTGCGTCCGATGAAGGCCTGGCGCGTCTTGGCCGCTCGGCCGTAAAGGTCGATTTCGCGGCGCTCGCCAACCAATTTGAAGCCCAGTACAACGGCACGTTCTGCGGGCCCACCTCGGCTGCGATCGTGCTCAACGCCGTGCACAGCCGCAGTGCCGACCTGCCACGCGACCACACGCGGCTGCGCAAGGACGATGCGCAGTTCATGCGAGCCGGCGCCGATCCGATCGTGCCGCGGTTCACGCAGGACAGCGTGATCGACAGGGGCCCCAAGACACGTGCGCAGGTGCTTGGCGAGCCGATCACCATTGGCGGCAAGCAGGTCAAGGACTTCGGCTACCAGCTGCGCCAGTTTGACGCCATGCTGCGCGCAAACGCGCTTGTCACAAGAGTTGTCGTCGTTGACGACGCGCTTTCCGAGCAGGCGATCCGCGCTGACCTGGCAAACAACCTCGCGCGCGGCGGCGACTACGTGATCGTGAACTACAGGCGTGAGGCCGTGGGCCAGAATGGCGGTGGCCATATCTCGCCGCTCGGCGCCTACGACGCTGCGTCAGACTCGTTCCTCGTGCTCGATGTCAACCCGGCTGTAGCGGGCTGGGTCTGGATGCCGACGGCCATTCTGGTGAAAGGCATGCGCACTTTCGACACGGTGGAGAACCGTGGCTACGTGCTGGTCCACGCGCCATAAGCCCTCGGGCAACGCAGCTAGGGGAAGATCATGGCCATCGCATCGCTGAACGCCGGGAGGTCTGTGGGCACGTGGCCGTTCGAATAGTCCTTCTCGACGAGCGTGAATCCAGCGTACGCGCGCTTCAACAATTTCTGATAGACGTTGTCCACCGGCTGGTAGTTGCAGGATGTCGTGTCGGTACACCGCGCAAGGATCAAGGTCGCGGGCAGCGTATTTCCTTTCTGGACGTCGTACATCGCCTGCTCGAGGCCGTCGGTCTGGCCTTGCTGAAAACCGTATGAGCCCTCGAAAGACAGGAAATAGGAGAACGTGAGCACCCCGCTTGCGCCTTCGAGAAAGAGCGCATACCCGGTCATGCTTCCGCTCAGCGAATGCCCCGTGAGCATTCGCTTGCCTGTGTCGGCCCGGTACTTCGACTCGATGAACGGTACCAACTCTTTCGTCAGGAAGTCGTGGTACGCAGCCGCGCCGGGAAAGGTGTAGTCGGTGTTCCTGCGCGATGTGCCGCCGATCCCGATGAGGATCGCTTCGACGTGCCGTTGCTCGAGTATTCCCTTCAGGTTCTCGAATCGCCCTCGGGGTGGATTGGCGGCGTCGCCGTCCAGCGCATAGATGATGGGAAATTTCGCGGCGCTCCCGTCGTAGGAGGGCGGCACATAGATGCTGAGCGGATAAGTCGCGCCGGTACGCGCCGATTGGATGGCGTCGAGCACGACGCGACCCGTAGCGGTCGCCGGAGTCGGCGAAGCGGGCGTCTGGGGAGCCGCCACGATCGGGATGACAGCGCCGCCGCCGCCGCTGCCGCCACCGCCACAAGCCGACAAAAGAAACGCACAGCCAAGCGCGCTGATGAGCAGCGTGTTCCGGAATCGCATGGAGCTCCTATGTGTTGTCGGCGAGTGTTGCTTTTTGTGTCGGATCATCAAGGCGTTGCATGCGGGCTGTCAATGAATGCAGGACACGCGGCAAGTCATTCAGGCTGGATGCCCGCATCCTTGGCGACCTTGGCCCACTTGAGGGTTTCGGTGCCGAGGAAGGCGGTGAACTGGTCCGGCGTGCCGCCGCCGGGTTCGATGCCGTTGTCCTGCAGGGTCTTGCGCACGTCGGGCATGGCGAGGATCTTGTTGACCTCGGCATTGAGCTTCGCGACCGTGGCCTTGGGCGTGCCGGCCGGCGCCAGCAGGCCGCCCCAGGTGCTGGTCTCGTAGCCGGGCACGCCGGCTTCCTGCATCGTCGGCACCTCGGGCAGGATCGACGAACGCTTGACCGTGGTCACGCCGAGCGCGCGCAGCCGGTTGCCCTTGATCTGCACGTTGTCCGCGGCCACGGTGTCGAACATCAGCGAGGTGCGGCCGCTGATCAGGTCCGGGTGCGCGAGCGTGCTGCCCTTGTAGGGGATGTGCGTCATCTCGACGCCGGCCATGCTCTTGAACATCTCGCCCGAGAAATGCGGCGCGCCGCCGTTGCCGCTGGAGGCGAAGGTCAGCTTGCCGGGATTCGCCTTGCCGTAGGCGATGAGCTCCTTCACCGACTTGGCCGGCAGCTCCGGCGAGACCACCAGCACCAGCGGCACCACGTGCGTCAGCGCCACCGGCTCGAAGCTCTTGATGGTGTCGAAGGGCAGCTTCTTCACCATGGCAGCGTGCAGGCAAGCGCGAAGGCCGCCGCGGCAGTGAAGGTTCTGCGTTGCATGGTGGTTCTCAGTTCTTGCGCGAGGCTTCGTAGGCGGCGCGGGTCTCGGCGTTGGGCGGGTAGGTGCCGGCGAGCTTCGCGCCGCCCTCGATGCGTTCGAGGATGAAGGCTTCCATCTTTTCCTGCTCGGTCGCGTCGCGCGCCACTTCTTCGGCCAGGTGGTGCGGAACGACCACCACGCCTTCGTCGTCGCCGACGATCACGTCGCCCGGGTAGACCGCCACGCCGCCGCAGCCGATCGGCACGTCGAGGTCGATCGCATGGTGGTGGATCAGGTTCAGCGGCGCGCTGCCGCCGGCGCAATAGACCGGGAAGTCCATCTGCGAGATCGGGCCGCTGTCGCGCACCGGGCCGTCGGACACGAGGCCCGCGGCGCCGCGCACCTTGAGGCGCGTGGTGAGGATCTGTCCGCCCGAGGCCACGCGCGTTTCGCCGCGGCAGTCGATCACCAGCACATGGCCCGGCGGCACGCTCTCGATGCCCTTGCGCTGCGGATGGTTCGGGTCGTCGAAGGCGCTGATCTGGTCCAGGTCCTCGCGCGCCGGGATGTTGCGCATCGTGAACGCGGGGCCGACGAGGTTGCCGCCCGTGGGCTTCGTCAGGCGGCCGACGCCCTGCAGGTAGACATTGCGGAAGCCGCGCTTGAAGAGCTGCGTGCACAGGGTCGCAACGCTGACGTGGCGCAGCAGCTCCCGTGTGGCGTCGGAGAGTCGAGGAGTAGAGGGCTCGGTCATGGTGTTATCGACGAAGTGGGATGCGGTGGGTGGAGTGTTCGGGGAACACCGCGGAACCGGCTTTGCCGGGCCGCTGGTGTTGCCCCCGGCGAGGGGGTGGGCGGCTACACGAAGTGAGCCAACCTGGGGGTGGTCAAGGTGTCGCGCCGGACTTGCGGACGAGTTCGCCCCAGCGAGGGATTTCTCTCTCCATCAGCGCTGCGAGCTGCGCGGGCGAGCCGGCAACGACTTCCATGCCGAGCTGGTTGGTGAGCTTGTCCTTCACCTCGGGCAGCTGCAGGATCTTCGTGATCTCGGTCGAGAGCCGCTGCGCGATCGGCTGGGGCAGGTTCTTCGGCGCATAGACGGCCTGCCAGGAGGCCATCTCGAAACCCTTCACGCCGGCTTCGGCCATGGTCGGCAGCTGCGGCGCGAGCGCCATGCGCTTGGCCGTGGTGACGGCCAGCAGCTTGAGCTTGCCGGCCTGCACCAGCGGCAGCGCCGCGGTCATCTGGTCGAACATGAAAGTGACCTGGCCCGAAGAGACGTCGAGCATCGCGGGCGGCGTGCCCTTGTACGGGATGTGCGTGAGCTTGATGCCGAGCAGCTCGCCCAGCATCTCACCCGCCAGGTGCGTCGAGGTGCCGGCGCCCGACGATGCGAAGGTGCGCCTGGCCGGGTCCTTCTTGAGGAGCGCGACCAGGTCGGCGACCGAGTTCAGGCCCAGGTTCGGATCGACGATCAGCACGTTGGGCAGGAAGGCGACGAGCGAGATCGGCTCGAAGTCTTTCACCGGGTCGTAGGGCAGGTTCTTGTAGAGGCTGGCGTTGATCGCGTGCGTGCTGATGGTGCCGCCGAAGAGCGTGTAGCCGTCGGGCTTGGCCTTGGCGACGAAGCTCGCGCCGATGGCGCCCGCGGCGCCGGGCTTGTTGTCGACCACCACCGGCTGGCCGAGCACTTCGGCAAGCTTCTGCGAGATCACGCGGCCGATCACGTCGGTCGAGCCGCCGGGCGTGAAGGGCACGACGTAGGTGATCGGCTTGGTGGGCCAGGTGTCCTGGGCCGTGGCGATGCGCGGCAGGGCGGCGGCGAGGCCGGCGCCGCCGAGCAGCGCGAGGGCCGTGCGGCGGCTGGGGGTGGTTTGTGTTTGCAAGGGTTGTCTCCGTCAGTGGATGTCGGGCTCGTTCGCAGCCGGTGCGGCGGTGTCCGCACTCTCCGCGTAGTCGGGCGCCAGGAAGTCGAAGTCGCAGCCGGTGTCGGCCTGCTGCACATGCTTGAGGTACATCACGCCGTAGCCGCGCGAGAACTTCGGAATCGGCTTCTTCCACTCGGCGCGGCGGCGCGCGAGTTCTTCGTCGCTCACCTGCATGTCGATGCGCCGTGCCTCGACGTCGAGCGTGACGAGGTCGCCGTCGCGCACCAGCGCCAGCGGGCCGCCCACGTGCGACTCGGGCGTCACGTGCAGCACGCAGGCGCCGTAGCTGGTGCCGCTCATGCGCGCATCGCTGATGCGCACCATGTCGCGCACGCCCTCCTTCAGCAGCTTCTGCGGGATCGGCAGCTGGCCCCATTCGGGCATGCCGGGCGCGCCCTGCGGGCCGGCGCTCTGCAGCACGATCACGCTGTCCTTGGTGACCGGCAGTTCGGGGTCGTCGATGCGCGCGGAGAGGTCTTCGTAGTTGCGGAACACCAGCGCCGGGCCGGTGTGGCGGCGCAGATGGGCCTCCATCGCGGCCGGCTTGATCACCGCGCCCGAGGGCGCGAGGTTGCCGTGCAGCACGGCAAGGCCGCCGCTTTCGAGCAGGGCCTCTTTGCGCGGCCGGATCACGTCGGCGTTGTAGACGCGCGCGCCTTCGATGTTCTTGCCCAGCGTGCGGCCGTTGCAGGTGCGCTGGCTGCCGTCGATCAGGTCGCCCATCTCGTGCAGGAAGGCGCGCAGGCCGCCGGCGTAGAAGAAATCTTCCATCAGGTACTTGCCGCCGGGCCGCAGATTGGCGATCACCGGGGTGCTGCGCGCGAGCGCGTCGAAGCGCGCGAGGTCGAGCGGCACGCCGGCGCGGCGCGCCATCGCGATCAGGTGGACGATGGCGTTGGTCGAGCCCCCCAGGCCCAGCACCGCGGTCACCGCGTTGTCGAAGGAGGCGGCAGTCAGGAAGTCGAGCGGCTTCAGGTCTTCCCACACCATCTCGACGATGCGGCGGCCGGTGTGCGTGGCCATCATCGAATGCCGCGAGTCGGGCGCCGGGATCGACGAGGCGCCGGGCAGCGTGAGGCCCAGCACCTCGGTCGCGCTGGTCATGGTGCTGGCGGTGCCCATGGTCATGCAGGTGCCGGGCGAACGCGCGATGCCGTCCTCCACGTCCTGCCAGTCCTGCTCGCTGATGTTGCCGGCGCGCAGCTCGGCCCAATACTTCCAGGTGTCGGAGCCGGAGCCGAGGAACTGGCCCTTGTAGTCGCCGCGCAGCATCGGGCCGGCGGGCACGAAGATGGTCGGCAGGTTCATCGCCAGCGCGCCCATCACCAGGCCCGGCGTGGTCTTGTCGCAGCCGCCCATCAGCACGCAGCCGTCGGCCGGGTAGGAGCGCAGCAGTTCCTCGGCCTCCATCGCGAGCAGGTTGCGGTAGAGCATCGTGGTCGGCTTCTGGAAGGCCTCGCCCAGGCTCATCGCCGGAATCTCGACCGGGAAGCCGCCGGCCTGCCACACGCCGCGCTTCACCTCTTCGGCGCGCTGGCGGAAGTGGGTGTGGCAGGAGTTCATGTCGCTCCAGGTGTTGAGGATCGCGATCACCGGCTTGCCGAGGTAGTCGTCGCGCGACAGGCCCATCTGCGCGGTGCGCGAGCGGTGGCCGAAGCTGCGCAGGTCTTTCACGCCGTACCAGCGGTGGGAGCGCAGTTCCTCGGGCAGCTTGCGCGTTGGCGCGGGCACGGAGGGCGAGGGAGAAAGCGGATCGGTCATGGCCATGTCTCAGGGGATCTCGCGCTTGAAATGGTAGCGCTGTCATTTGATCATAGAGCCCAACCCGGGTTGCGGTCAACAGGAGATTTGCGCGTCGCGCTCAGGCGCTCGCGCGTTCGATCAGCGAGAAGCCCAGGTCGATGATCTTCTGCGCCACCGGCCGGCCCTCGGCCCGGTCGACGATGAAGCGCGCCGCCTGCCGCCCGATCGCGTCGCCGTCGATGCGCACGGTCGAAATGGCGGGATGCGCATGGCGCGCAAAGGCCAGGTCGCCGAAGCCCATGGCGGCGATGTCCTTCGGCACCTGGAGGCCGCGCGCCTGGGCCTCGGTGATGACGCCGTGGGCCAGCGCGTCGGAGCTGCAGACCACGACGTCGATCTTCGGGTCGGCCTCGAGCAGCTGCGCGAACGCACTGCGGCCGCTGCCGAGCGTGGTCGGCGCCGCCACGCTGCACACCCGGGCCGCCTTGCCGCCGAGCGCGCCCCACGCCTGCTCGAAACCCGCGCGCCGCAGGTTCGCGCGCTGGTCGTCGCCGGTCACCACCGCGGGCCGGCGATAGCCCTTGCCGAAGAGGAAATTCGCAATGGCGGCGCCCACCTTCTCGTGCGAGAAGCCGACCAGCATGTCGACCGGCGTCGGCGTCAGGTCCCAGGTCTCGACCACCGGAATGCCCGAGGCCAGCAGCCGGCGCCGCCCCTCGGGCGAACGCATGATCCCGGTCAGCACGATGCCGTCGGGCCGGCGGCCGACGATGGCGTCGATCAGCGCGTCCTCGCGCGAGTTGTGATAGCCGCTCTGGCCCAGCATCAGCTGGTAGCCGGCGTCGGCCAGCGCTTCGGTCAGCGCCTGCACCGTTTCGAGGAAGACCGGGCCGGCGATGGTCGGCACCAGCGCGGCCACCAGCCGGCTGCGGTTGGATGCGAGGCCGCCGGCCAGCAGGTTGGGCACGTAGCCCGTGCGCTCCACCGCCAGGCGCACCTTCTCGCGCGTCTTGGGAGACACAACGTCCGGCGTGTTGAGCGCGCGCGACACCGTGATCGCGGAGACGCCCGCCAGCTTGGAGACGTCGTCGAGCGTGATGCCGCCGCTGCTGCGGCGTGGCGGGCGTTTGGGAGTTTCGGGTGCAGTCACCGGGTCAAAAATGGTTGCGCAAACATGAGCGCCGGACCGGCGCGGTTGGGATTATGGGCGAGGCCGCCTCCCTTCGGCACTTCGGTCCAGAATCGCCCATTCGCCAAACTTTCAGAAAGGCAGGCATCCATGGACTTGAAGCTCATAGGCAAACTCGCGTTGGTCTCCGGCAGCACTGCGGGCATCGGCCACGCCATCGCGGCCGCGCTGGCTGCCGAAGGCGCGCGGGTGATCGTGAACGGACGGTCGCAGGCGGCGGTCGACAAGGCCGTGGCCGACATCCACGCGGCAGCGGGCGGCGAAGTGCTGGGATTCGCCGGCGACCTGAGCACCTCCGCGGCCGCCGAAGCGCTGGTGGCGCGCTATCCGAACATCGAGATCCTGGTCAACAACCTCGGCATCTTCGAGCCCAAGCCCTTCGAAGACATTCCCGACGCCGACTGGATGCGGTTCTTCGACGTCAACGTGCTGAGCGGGGTGCGCCTCGCGCGCCTGTGCCTGCCCGCCATGAAGCGCGCGAACTGGGGACGCATCATCTTCATCTCGAGCGAGAGCGCCGTGCAGATCCCCGCCGAGATGATTCACTACGGCATGACGAAGACCGCCCAGCTCGCCGTGGCGCGGGGCCTGGCCGAATCGCTGGCGGGGACCGACATCACCGTCAACAGCGTCCTGCCCGGACCCACGAAGTCGCGCGGCGTCGGCGACTTCGTCGGCGCCCTCGCCAAGGCCGACGGCAAGTCCTTCGAGGCCTACGAGAAGGAGTTCTTCGAGAAAGCGCGGCCGACTTCGCTCATCAAGCGCTTCGAGGCGCCCGAGGAGATCGCGTCCATGGTCGCCTACATCGCCAGCCCGTTGTCGTCGGGGACCACCGGTGCGGCGCTGCGCGTGGACGGCGGCTGCACCAAGAGCGCCTTCTAGGCACATCGTCCGTCGCAGCAACCTGCCCATTCGGGCAGTGGCCGCGCCTCTTGCGGCTCCCCACAATGCAGCCATCTGGGGAGGGCGATGCTCGATACTTTTTCTTCTTCATCGGCCGACTCACCCGAAGGCGCGGTGCCGGACGCCGTCCAGGACACGCTGATCGATGCCTATTCCCGCGCCGTGGCCGGCGTGGCCGACAGCGTCGGCCCGGCTGTGGTGCGCGTGCAGAGCGGCGCATCCGCCCGCCGCGGCGGCGGCTTCGGTTCCGGCGTGGTCATCGCGGGCGACGGGCTGGTGCTCACCAACAGCCACGTCGTCGCCGGCGCGCGCCGCGTGCGCATCGGCCTGTCGGACGGCGGCGACAAGGAGGCCGAGGTGCTCGGCGACGACCCCGCCACCGACCTGGCGCTCCTGCGCGCCGAACTCCCGCGCGGCGCCGCGGCAGCGACGCTGGGCGACTCGAAGCTGCTCAAGCGCGGCCACTTGGTGGTGGCGATCGGCAATCCGCTGGGCTTCGAATCGACCATCACGGCCGGCATCGTCTCCGCGCTGGGCCGTTCGCTGCGCTCGCAGAGCGGGTACCTGATCGACGATGTCATCCAGACCGACGTGGCGCTCAACCCGGGCAACTCCGGTGGCGCACTGGTGGCGTCCTCGGGCCTCGTGGTCGGCATCAACACAGCGATGATCGCCGGCGCCCAGGGCCTCGCCTTCGCCGTGTCGAGCAACACGGCGCGCTTCGTGATCGGCGAGTTCATCTCCCACGGCCGCGTGCGGCGCGCGCACCTGGGCGTCGCGGCGCAAACGGTGCCGCTGTCGCGGCGCGTGGCGCTGGCCATCCATGCGGGTGCGAACGCGGTGCGTGTCGGCGAAGTGCAGGCCGGCGGTGCGGCGGACCTGGCCGGCCTGAAGGTGGGCGACATCCTCGTCGCGCTGGACGGCGTGACGGTCGCGGGGGCCGACGACCTGCTGCGCCTGCTCGATGCGGACCGCATCGGGCGGCCGGTCCAGGTCTCGCTGATCCGCGACGGCCGGCTCGTCACCCGGAGCGTGACGGCGCAGGAGCGCGCTGCCGTCAGTGGTGCGCCAGAAACGCCGCCACGGCGTCGTTGACGAGCTCTGGGTGCGTGACCGGGCCCATGTGCCCGAGCTCGTCGAACTCCATGACCGAGACGTTCGGCAGGACGCCCGTCAGCAGCCGCGCGACCCCTCGCGACGAAGCCGGCGACTGCTTGCCCGTCATGTACAGGATCGGCATGTCCAGCAGGGCGAAGTCCTGCAGCGGCGTCGGTTCGGAGAACAAGGCTTCGGCCCAACCGGCGATGTTGACCATCGACGCGGCGATCGGCGCCTGGCGCGCCTCGGGCATGCGGCGCCATGTGCCCGAGCCCATCCAGTAGTCGATGAAGCGCTCGGCCGCCGCGGCGTGATCGCCGGTCTCGATGGCGCTTGCCGCGTCGGCGGCGGCGAAACGGATGCCGTTCGCGGCTTCCTGGCGAGGCGATTCTTCTTCGAGCAGCGAGAACAGGGTTGGCTCGTAGACCGCGATGGCGCGAACGCGCTCGGGCCGGGCCAGCGCCGCCATCAGCGCCACCGACGCGCCGTAGGAGTGGCCGACCAGGGAGAGAGGATCGCCGGCCGCTTCGAACACGGGTTCCAGCAGCGCGATCTCGTCACGCAGCGCCACGACCCGGTCCGTGGGCCATGCCGGACTCCTGCCGGCGCCGAACGAATCGGGCGCCAGGACGCGGTGGCTCGACGACAAGCGATCCATCAGCCCGCGCCACTGCGACGAGCTGCTGGCGTTGGAGTGGATGCACACGACGCCGGGACCGGCGCCTGCTTCGCGAACGTAGGGAACGAGTTCTTTCATGCGCCCCGACTGTGGCGCACGGGCGCGGCGCCGTCCTGCCAGCGCGTCGGCCGTGCCTGCCCGATCGTCCGCGCGCCGCAGCCGCGCTTCAGGCCGGCGCGTTCGCGACTTCGTGTGCCGCCATCTGCTCCAGCGCCTTCACCAGCGCCGAATGGTCGAGCTGGTCCCAGCCGTGCGCGGCGCAGGACTGCATCAGCTGCGCGGCCGACGCCGTCTGCGGCAGCGCCAAGCCCATCGACTTCGCGCCCGCGAGCGCAAGGCTCAGGTCCTTCTGGTGCAGCGCGATGCGGAAGCCGGGATTGAATGTGCGCTTGATCATTCGTTCGCCATGCACCTCGAGGATGCGGCTGGCCGCGAAGCCGCCCATCAGCGCCTGCCGCACCTTGGCCGGATCGGCGCCGGCCTTGCTCGCGAACAGCAGCGCCTCGCCGACCGCGGCGATGTTGAGCGCGACGATGATCTGGTTCGCCACCTTGGTGGTCTGGCCGTCGCCGTTGCCGCCGACCAGCGTGATGTTCTTGCCCATCGCTTCGAGCAGCGGCTTCACCTTCTCGAAGGTCGCTTCGGAGCCGCCGCACATGATGGTCAGGCTGGCGGCCTTGGCGCCGACTTCGCCGCCGGAGACCGGCGCGTCGAGGTACTCGCAGCCGAGGTCGTTGATCTTCTTGGCGAAGGTCTTGGTCTCGATGGGCGAGATGCTGCTCATGTCCATCACGGTCTTGCCGGCGCTCAAGCCTTCGGCGACGCCGTCCTTGCCGAACAGCACCGACTCGACATCGGGCGTGTCGGGCAGCATGAGCACGACGACATCGGCGGCGCGCGCGACATCGGCGTTGGTCTTGCATGGCGTGGCCTTGGCCAGCGCCTCGGGCACCTTGCTGCGCGTGCGCACGAACATCTCGTGGCCGGCGGCCAGGAGGTTCTGCGCCATCGGCGCGCCCATGATGCCGAGGCCGATGAATCCGATCTTCATTTCGATTTCCTTTGTTCAGTAGGTGGAGGGAGGCGCCGCGGGCGCCGGCGCGGCGCGCATCTTCGCGAGCAACTGCTGCGAACCGGCGGCCATCAGCCGCGCGTCCGAGCTGACGGTGACGAACTGGAAGCCCTTGGCGATGCGTGCCAGCGCGCCTTCGGCCGTGCCGTTGTGGATGCCGGCGATCAGGCCGTGCGCCTTGGCGCGTTCGAGAATGTGGTCGATGGCCTGCGCGACCGGCGGATCGACGTCGTCGAAGACCGGCCGGCAGCCGAGCGCGAGCGACAGGTCCGACGGGCCGATGTACACCGCGTCCAATCCCTCGACCGAGAGGATGTCGTCGAGGTTGTCGAGCGCCTGTGCGGTCTCGATCATCGCGAAGGTGACGATGGTGTCGTTGGCATGCTGCGCGTAGTCGGCGCCGCCGTAGAGCAGCGCGCGCACCGGGCCGAAGCTGCGCGTGCCGCGCGGCGCGTAGTGCGTGTAGGCCACCAGCCGCTGCGCCTCTTCGCGCGTGCTGATCATCGGGCAGATGAGGCCGTAGGCGCCGGCGTCCAGGGCCTTCATCAGCGCGCTCGGATCGAGCCAGGGCACGCGCACCACCGGCACGGTGTCGGTGGTCGAGATGGCCTGCAGCATCGGGATCATCGACTGGTAGTCGACCACGCCGTGCTGCAGGTCGATGGTCAGCGAATCCCAGCCCTGGTGGGCCATGGTCTCGGCCGAGAAGCCGTTGGGAATGGCGAGCCAGCCGTTGACGGCGGCCCCACCCGATTTCCACAGTGTGCGCAGGCGGTTTTCTCTCATGGGGCGTCCTTGGTTTGCTGGGTTGTCAGCGGTCGAAAGCCGGCCGCTTGGGATCGAATTTCCAGCCGGGGATGAGGCTCTGCATCGCGACCGCATCGTCGCGCGAACCGAGCCCATGCTGCTGGTAGAGCTGGTGCGCCTTCTCGACCTCGGCCATGTCGAGCTCGACGCCCAGGCCGGGCTTCTTCGGCACCTGCACCAGGCCGCCTTTGATCTGCAGCGGTTCCTTGGTGAGGCGCTGGCCGTCCTGCCAGATCCAGTGCGTGTCGATCGCGGTCACGCGGCCCGGCGCGGCGGCGCCGACGTGCGTGAACATCGCGAGCGAGACGTCGAAATGGTTGTTCGAGTGCGAGCCCCAGGTCAGGCCCCAGTCGCGGCAGGTCTGCGCGACGCGCACCGAGCCGGCCATGGTCCAGAAATGCGGGTCCGCCAACGGGATGTCGACCGACTGCAGTGCGAGTGCATGGCTTAGCTGGCGCCAGTCGGTGGCGATCATGTTGGTCGCAGTCGGCAGGCCGGTGGCGCGGCGGAACTCGGCCATCACCTCGCGGCCGGAGAAGCCCTCTTCGGCGCCGCACGGGTCTTCGGCATAGGCGACGACGCCGCGCATGTCGCGCATCAGCCGGATCGCATCCTTCAGTAGCCAGCCGCCGTTCGGGTCGAGCGTGACGCGCGCCGTCGGAAAGCGTTCGTGCAACGCGGTCACGGCCTCGATCTCTTCATCGCCGCGCAGCACGCCGCCCTTGAGCTTGAAATCGTTGAAGCCGTAGCGCTCGCGCGCCGCCTCGGCCAGCCGCACGATGGCCTCGGGCGTCATCGCCTTCTCGTGGCGCAGGCGGAACCAGTCGTTGCCTGCATCGGCTTCGCGCGCATAGGGCAGGTCGCTCTTGTCGCGGTCGCCGACATAGAACAGGTAGCCGAGCATCTCGACCGCCTCGCGCTGCTGGCCCTCGCCGAGCAGTGCGGCGACCGGCACGTCGAGGTGCTGGCCCAGCAGGTCGAGCAGCGCGGACTCGACCGCCGTCACCGCGTGGATGGTGGTGCGCAGGTCGAAGGTCTGCAGGCCGCGGCCGCCGGCATCGCGGTCGGCGAACTGCTTGTGCATCTGCTGCAGCACGCGCTGGTGCGCGCCGATCGGCTGGCCGACGACCAGCGGGCGCGCGTCTTCGAGCGTCTGGCGGATCTTCTCGCCGCCGGGCACTTCGCCGACGCCGGTGCGGCCGGCGTTGTCGGTGAGGATCAGCAGGTTGCGCGTGAAGAAGGGGCCGTGGGCGCCGCTCAGGTTGAGCAGCATGCTGTCGCGGCCGGCGACGGGGATCACGCGCAGTTCGGTGATCAGAGGTGTTGCGTTGGTGGGCATGGGGGAACTCAGTCGATGGTGATCTTGCCGGTCTCGATGACTTTCTTCCAGCGGGTGAACTCTTGTTGCTGGAAGGTTGCGAACTGCGCCGGCGTGTTGCCGACCACCTCGAGGCCGATGGCGGTGAACTGCTGCTTCACGGCCGGGTCGTTGAGCGCGGCCACCATCGACTCGCTGGCCTTGGCGCGCACCGCGGGCGGCAAGCCCTTGGGCGCGACGATCGCCTGCCAGGAATAGACCTCGACGTTCTTCACGCCGGCCTCGGCGAGCGTCGGCACGTCGGGCAGCACGGGCGAGCGCTTCTCGCCGGTGACCGCGAGCGCCTTCAGCTTGCCGGCCTTGATGTTCTGCACCACGGCGTTGACGTTCTGGAACGAGCCGTCGACCTGGCCGCCCAGCAGGTCGGTGATGGCGGGCGCGCCGCCCTTGTAGGGCACGTGCAGGCCGGTGGTGCCGGTCTGCTGCCAGAACAGCTCGGCCGTGAGGTGGTCGCTGGAACCGTTGCCCGAAGAGGCGAAAGTCATCTTGCCGGGGTTCTTCTTTTCGTAGGCGATCACGTCGGCCACGGTCTTGTGCGGCGAATTGGCCGGCACCACGAGCACGTTGGGCGCCTGCACGGCCACCGTGATCAGGTCGAAGTCCTTCAGCGCGTCGTACTGCATGCCCTTGATCAGGTGCGGCGCGATCACCAGCGGGCCGAGCGAGGTGACCAGGAAGCTCGTGCCGTCGGGCGCCGCCCGCTTGACCTGCGTCGCGCCGATGGTGCCGGTGGCGCCGGCCTTGTTGTCGACCAGGAAAGGCTGGCCGAGCTTGTCGTTGAGCTTGGGCGCGATGGCGCGCGCCACCATGTCGGTGGAGCCGCCGGCCGGGAAGGGAACGACGAGGGTGACGGGTTTCTGGGGCCAGTCCTGGGCCTGGGCCGCGGCCAGCAGGCCGAATGCGGCGAGGGCGCCGAGCAGCTTCTTCATGAGGGGTGTCTCCAAACAAGTGTCGATGAGTACGGTAGCGCTACCGTCCGAAGACCATATGGTAGCGCTACCGATTCTGGCGTCAAGCGTCCGGACTAAGGGTTTGTACGGATCAGGCGCTCTCGCGATCCACGATCGAGAAGCCGATGTCGACCACGCGCTCGGCGACCTCGCGGCCTTCCGCGCGGTCCACGATGAAGCGCGCGGCTTGCCGGCCGATGGCCGTGCCGTCGATGCGCACGGTGCTCAGGGCCGGATGCAGGTCGGCCGCGAACTCCAGGTCGCCGAAGCCGACGACCGCCAGCTGCCCGGGCACCGCGATGCCGCGCGCCTGTGCCTCGGTCAGCACGCCGAGCGCCAGGAGGTCGGAGCTGCAGAAGACGGCGTCGATGTTCGGCGCGGCGGACAGCAGGTCGGCGAGCGCGCGGCGGCCGCTCTTCAGGGTGGTCGGCGCGGGCACGTAGATGACCTGCACCTCGCGCAGGCCGGCCGCACGCGCCGCATCCTGGAAAGCCTGGTGGCGCCGCTTCGAGCGTTCGTCGTCGCCGGCCACTACGGCCAGCCGGCTGCGCCCCTTGGTGCGCAGGAAATCGACCACCGCACGCCCCACGTCGGGATGGGAAAAGCCGACCAGCATGTCCAGCGGCGTGGGCGTGAGATCCCAGGTCTCGACCACCGGGATGCCGGCCGCCAGCAGCCGCCGGCGCCCTTCGGCCGAATGCATGATCCCGGTCAGCACGATGCCGTCCGGCCGCCGGCCGATGATGGCTTCGAGCAGCGCGTCCTCGCGCGAATCGGCGTAGCCGCTCTGTCCCAGCATAAGTTGGTACCCGCTCTCCGCGAGTGCGACGGTCAATGCCTGCACGGTCTGGAGGAACACCGGCCCGGCGATGGTCGGCACCACCGCCGCCACCAGCCGGCTGCGCGTCGAGGCCAGCCCGCCGGCCAGGCCGTTGCGCACGTAGCCGGTGCGCGCGACCGCGTCGCCGACCTTGCGCAGCACCTCGGCCGACACCTGCGCCGGCGTGTTCAACGCGCGCGATGCGGTGATGGGCGCGACCCCGGCCAGCTTGGCGACGTCGTGCAAGGTGACGGCGCCGCTGCCTCGGCGGCTGCGGCGCGTGGGCGGGGTCTCCGGGTTCATGCGCCGGATTCTAGGCCAACGATAGCGCTACCAGTGCAAGTTGGCCGTGTGCACCGGCGCATCCCACAGCCGCTTGGCTTCATCGTCGAGCGCCGTGACGGTGAGCGAGGCGCCCGCCATCTCGAGCGAGGTCGTGTGGTTGCCGACCAGCGTGCGCGCGACACCCAGCCCTTCGGCGGCGAGCCGGCGGCGCGCATGGTGGTGCAGCAGGTAGAGCTCCATCAGCGGCGTGCCGCCCAGGCCGTTGACGTGCAGCAGCACCTCGCGCCCGCGCGCCAGCGCCAGGTCTTTCAGGATCGGGTCGAGCAGCAGGTCGACGATCTCGATCGCCGGCGCGAAGGGCAGCCGCTGCCGCCCGGGTTCGCCGTGGATGCCGACGCCGAGCTCCATCTCCTGCTCGCCGATCTCGAAGGTGGCCACGCCCGAGGCCGGCACGATGCAGCTGTTGAAGGCCACGCCCATCGACGCGGTGCAGCTGTTGATGCGGTCGCCAAGCGCCTTGCAGTCGAACAGGTCGGCGCCGGCTTCGGCCGCCGCGCCGACCATCTTCTCGACGATCACCGTGCCCGCCACGCCGCGGCGGCCGCTCGCATGGGTCGAATGGTCGATCGCGACGTCGTCGTCGACCACCACCATCAGGTGGTCGAGGTCGACCAGCATGTCGCTCGCCATCTGGAAGTTGAGGCGGTCGCCGGCGTAGTTCTTGACGATGAAGAGCACGCCGCGGCCGGCGTTCACGCGGTGCGCGGCGGCCATCCACTGGTCGGGCGTGGGCGAGGTGAACACCTGCCCCGGACAGGCGGCGTCGAGCATGCCCCGGCCCACGTAGCCGGTGTGCAGCGGCTCGTGCCCCGAGCCGCCGCCGGACACCACGGCCACGGCGTTCGCCTTGGGTGCGCGCCGGCACACGAAGGTCGGGTCGAACTCGACCTTGAGCAGATCCTCGTGCGCCGACGCCAGGCCCGACAGGCTCTCGACGATCGCGTCGTCGACGTAGTTGATGAATTTCTTCATGCGAGATTCTCCGCAGTCAGGATGTCGACGCGCGGGTTGCTGACCGCCAGCGCGCCGCGCACGCCTTCGCACAGCGCGCGCAGCACGCGTGCGGCGGTGGTCACAGCGTAGTGCACATCCTGGTGCAGCACGAAGCTCAACCCGCCCGAGATCAGCATGCTGCGGTGCATGTCGAGCAGGTCGTGCGCGACCACGCCGAGCGAGGCGTCGTAGCCATGCTCGGCCAGCGCGCGGTGCACGCCGTGGCTGCCCGGGCCGACGTTGTAGACCGCCGTCAGCCGGCCGCCCGTGGCCTTGGGGTCGAGCGCTTCGCGCGCACGGCGGTAGGCCTCGTCCTCCGACTCGGGCATGTCGTCCACGCGCAGCAGCTTCGCGCCCGCGAAGCGCTCCTGCAACACCTGCGCGAAGCCGATGCCGCGGTCGATCTCGGCCGCGTAGCGCGTGGCCGGCGACAGCAGCGCGCAGTGGCCCTCGCCGGCCGGCGCCTCGCGCCCGAGCAGCAGGCCGGCAGTGCGGCCGGCGGCGCGGTTGTCGGCGCCGATGTAGGTTTCGCGCATCGAGCCCGCCACATCGGAGAACAGCGTGACCACGTGCACGCCGGCGCGCACCAACTCGTTGACGGCCAGCTTCACCGGCGGCGTGTCGGGCGCGAGCAGGGCCACGCCGTCCATGTCGGAGAGGCGCGAGAGCTCCTCGGCGAAAGCCGCGGCGTCCTGCGCCGGCAGGCGGCGCGTGACCTCGGTGATGTGCTGGTGGCGGAAGTCGCCGGCCGCCTGCGCGACCACGCGGTCCACCAGGTCGAAGAAGCCGCGCCGCGTGGCGGGCAGCACGAAGGCGAAGCGGTAGCTCTCGGTCGAACGCGGCCGGCCGCGCATCGGCGCCGCGCCGCCCAGCTCTTTCATGGCCTCGCGCACGCGCTGCACGGTGGCCGGGTTGACGCCGGGGCGGCTGTTCAGCACGCGGTCGACGGTGGCCGTGCTGACGCCTGCCGCCTCGGCGATCTGGGTGATGGTGACGGAAGTGGCCAAGTGCGGAAAGCGCCTCAATAAATCAATCAGCAGTGTCGCCGATGTCGATCGCCGGACTTCACCGGACTATCCCGGTCCTTCTGAGGTCTTAGGGTTTGCGTTGATTGATTTATTTATTGCCATCTTTATTCTTCGATCGTCCCATGACCAACAGGAGATGAAGCAATGAAGTGGTTGATGAACAAGCGATCGACTTTCGGCACGGCGCTCCTCGCGGCGCTGACGCTGGCCTCCGGTGCCGCGCAGGCCCAGACCAAGCAGCTCACGCTGTGTTGGGCCGCCTGGGATCCGGCCAATGCGCTGGTGGAGCTGTCGAAGGACTTCACCGCCCAGACCGGCGTGCAGATGAAGTACGAGTTCGTGCCCTGGCCGAACTTCGCGCAGCGCATGCTCAACGAGCTCAATTCCAAGGGAAAGCTGTGCGACCTGCTGATCGGCGACAGCCAGTGGATCGGCTCGGCCGCGACCGAGGGCCACTACATCAAGCTCAATGAGTTCTTCGACAAGAACGGCATCAAGATGAGCGACTTCATGCCCGCCACCGTCGAGGGCTACTCCACCTGGCCCAAGGGTACGAAGAACTACTGGGCGCTGCCCGCGATGGGCGACGCCGTGGCCTTCACCTACCGCAAGGACTGGTTCGCCCGGCCCGAGCTGCAGGCCGAGTTCAAGACCAAATACAACCGCGAACTCGCGCCGCCCAACACCTGGGACGAGTTCAAGCAGATCGGCCAGTTCTTCCAGAACCGCACGATCGACGGCAAGAAGGTCTACGGCGCGGCGCTCTACACCGAGCGCGGCTCCGAGGGCATCACGATGGGCGTGACGAACACCATGTACGCCTACGGCATGCAGTACGACAACCCGAAGAAGCAGTACGACATGAAAGGCTTCATCAACGGCCCCGAGGCCGTGGCCGGCCTCAAGTTCTACAAGGAACTGTTCGACTGCTGCACGCCGCCCGGGCATTCCAACGCCTACATGACCGAGGACCTCGACTCCTACAAGTCGGGCCAGGTCGCGATGCAGATGAACTTCATCGCCTTCTTCCCCGGCATTGCGAAGGACCCGAACGTGGGCGGCGAGAAGACCGGCTTCTTCACCATGCCCAAGGCCAAGATCGCCGCGGCGCAGCTGGGCGGCCAGGGCATCTCGGTCGTCAAGTACTCCGACAAGAAGGAGCTGGCGCTCGACTACATCAAGTGGTTCGCGCAGCCCTCGGTGCAGCAGAAGTGGTGGGACGCGGGCGGCTTCTCGTGCCACAACGCGGTGCTCGGCAAGCCCGGCTTCGACAAGAGCACTTCGTACGCGCCGGTGTTCCTCGACTCGATGAAGATCGTCAAGGACTTCTGGCAGGAGCCGAGCTATGCGCAGCTGCTGCTCGCGATGCAGAAACGCACGCATGACTACGTGGTGGCCGGCAAGGGCACGCCGCAGGAAGCGCTCGACGGCCTGCTGAAGGACTGGACCGAGGTGTTCAAGGAAGACGGGAAGATCAAGCCTTGAAGCGAGAAACGGGGGGACCGACCATGAGCGCCGTGCCGTTGGGCCCCACCACCACCCCCGCCTCCGTTCGGACTGAGTTCCCCACGCCCGTTCGCGCTGAGCTTGTCGAAGCGTTTGGCGCCGGGGGGCGTGACTTCGACAAGCTCAGTCCGAACGGTGTGGTTGGAGCCCAAGGTCTCTCCGACCGCACATTGGCATGGCTCTTCGTCGGCCCGACGATCCTGCTCTTGCTGGCCTTCAACATCTTCCCGCTCATCTGGACGATCTGGCTGTCGTTCACCAACTTCCGCGCCAACCGGCCCGGCGCCGATGTGCTGTGGGTCGGCATCAGCAACTACTCGCGGGTGCTCAACGACGAGTCGATCTGGGAGAACATGCGCGCCACCGCGCACTTCCTCACTTGCTCGATCACGCTGCAGCTGCTGATCGGCTTCGGCCTGGCGCTGATGCTGAACCGGCGCTTTCGCACCCACAGCTTCTGGAGCACCGCGATCCTGCTGCCGATGATGCTGGCACCGGCCGTGGTCGGCACTTTCTGGAAGTACTTCTTCGAGCCGCAATACGGCATCTTCAACTACATCGTCAACTTCTTCGGCGCGCCGCTCGGCTACACGGGCAGCTTCACGATGCTCGGCGACACGCAGCTTTCGCCCTGGGCGATCGTGCTGGTCGACACCTGGATGTGGACGCCTTACGTGATGCTGCTGCTGCTGGCCGGCCTGCGCTCCATTCCGCCTTATCTCTACGAAGCCGCCGAGATCGATCGCGCCAGCGAGTGGACCAAGTTCTGGCGCATCACGCTGCCGATGGTGATGCCCTTCATCATCCTCGCGGTGTTGTTCCGCGTGATCGAGAACTTCAAGATGTTCGACCTCGTGGACCAGCTCACCAACGGCGGCCCGGGCTCGGTGACCGAGCTGGCCTCGATCAAGCTCAAGCGCGAGGCCTTCGAGAAATGGCGCACCGGCTACAGCTCGGCGCTGGCCATCATTCTCTTCGTGGCCATCTACGGGCTCTCGCTCGTGACGGTGCGTTTCCTCGACCGGGTGAAGCAGAGATGAAGAACACCGTCCACAGTCCGCTCGATCCGACGCCGCGCGCCAAAGCCTTCGCCGGCTTCGTCGTCATCGGCTACGCGCTGATCTCGCTGATCCCGCTGGTGTGGATCCTCATGACCAGCTTCCGCACGCCGCAGGATGCGATCGCCTATCCGCCGCAGGTGATCACGCAGCCTTCGCTGATCGGCTACGTGAACCTCTTCACCACCCGATCGCGCGTCGGCGCGCAGGAGCTCGCCGCGCTGCCGCCGCCCGCCACCTGGTACGAAGGCCTGGTGCGCGAGCAGCAGATGATCCTGGCCGGGCCCTCGCGCTTTTCCGACCGCTATCTCAACTCGGTGCTGATCGGTTTCGGCTCGACGCTGCTGTCGGTGGTGCTGGGCACGCTCGCGGCCTATGCCTTCTCGCGCTTCCGTGTGCCGGGCAAGGACGACCTGCTGTTCTTCATCCTGTCGACGCGGATGATGCCGCCGATCGCGGTGGCGATCCCGATCTACCTGATGTACCGCGCGGTCGGCCTGTCGGACACGCACCTCGGGCTGATCCTGCTCTACACGGTGGTCAATCTCTCGCTCGCGGTGTGGCTGCTCAAGGGCTTCATGGACGAGATCCCGCGCGAGTACGAAGAGGCCGCCATGGTCGACGGCTACACGCGCTTCCAGGCCTTCATCAAGGTGGTGCTGCCGCAGGCCGCCACCGGCATCGCGACCACTGCGATCTTCTGCCTGATCTTCGCGTGGAACGAGTACGCCTTCGCGCTGCTGCTCACCAGCGGCACCGCGCAGACCTCGCCGCCCTTCATCCCGACCATCATCGGCGAGGGCGGCCTCGACTGGCCGGCCATGGCCGCGGGCACCACGCTGTTCCTGCTGCCGGTGCTGGTGTTCACCGTGCTGCTGCGCAAGCACCTGTTGCGCGGGATTACCTTTGGGGCGATTCGGAAATGAAGCAAGACCTTGACGCGCCTGGGGCGGCACTTCGACAAGCTCAGTGCGAACGGGGGAAGGGCGATGGTCCGTCCCCATCCGTTCGGGCTGAGCTCGTCGAAGCCGTGTCCCGCTACGCCGCCCCCGCCAGCATGGCCCTCATCGGCCTGGGCCTCTTCATGCTGATGCAGCCCTGGTCGCTCGACATCTACAGCTACTCCTTCGCCGTGCTTCTCGCCGGTGTTGCGGGCTACACCATCGCCGGAAAGCTGCACTGACATGGCCGAGATCCGCATCGAAAAGCTGCACAAGCGCTTCAGCGATTTCGTCGCCGTGCGCGACTCCACGCTGACGCTGGAAGACGGCAAGTTCGTCGTGCTGCTCGGCCCCTCGGGCTGCGGCAAGACGACCACGCTGCGCATGCTGGCCGGCCTCGAATTCCCGACCTCGGGCTCGATCACGCTCGCCGGCCAGGACGTGACCTACCTGCGCCCGCGCGAACGCGACATCGCGATGGTGTTCCAGCTCTTCGCGCTCTATCCGCACCTGGGCGTGCGCGGCAACCTCGAGTTCCCGCTGCGCAACGAAGGCCTCCCGCGCGCGGAGATCGACCGTCGCGTGGCCGACGTCGCCGCCATCCTGCGCATCGAGCACCTGCTCGGCGCCCGCGTGGGCGGCCTTTCGGGCGGCGACCGCCAGCGCGTCGCGCTCGGCCGCGCCATCGTTCGCCAGCCCCAGGCCTTCCTGATGGACGAGCCGCTGGGCACGCTCGACGCCGAGTTCCGCGAGCTGATGTGCGTGGAGCTGCGCAAGCTGCACGAGCGCCTGCGCACCACCACCGTCTTCGTCACGCACGACCAGAACGAGGCGATGGCGCTGGCCGATCACATCGTCGTGATGAACCAGGGCGAGATCCTGCAGGCCGACGATCCCGGCGGCATCTACAACTTTCCGAGCTGCATGTTCGTCGCGCGCTTCATCGGCAGGCCGGCGATGAACTTCCTGCCGATCGCCGGTGCGGTGCGCGCGGGCGACGAGACGGTCTCGCTGGCCGGCTCGCCGGTGACAGTCCCGCGCATCGAGCAGGGCTCCGCCGCCGCCGTGCTCGGCGTGCGGCCCGAGCATGTGCAGGTCGGCGCGCCGGGCGAGGGGCTCGCGGCCGAGGTGCGGCATGTCGAATACTTCGGCTCGCACTGGATCGCCGAGCTGGCGACGGCGGCCGGCACGCTGAAGGCGCTGATCGACAAGTCGCAGCGCCCGGCCCTCGGCGACCGCGTCGCCATCGGCTTCAACAGCGCACGCAGCGTGCTCTTCGACATCGCCACCGAGCAACTGCTGGCGAGCGCCACCACGCGACTGCACCGGGAGGCCAGGCGCCATGGCCAGCATTGAACTCTGCGGCGTGAGCCGCGCCTTCGGCGAGGTCAAGGCCGTGACCGACCTCAACATCCATGTCGCCGACGGCGAATTCCTCGTGCTGCTGGGGCCGAGCGGTGCCGGCAAGACCACCACGCTGCGCCTCATCGCCGGCCTGGAGCGCCCCGATGCCGGCTGCATCCGCATGGACGGCCACGACATCACCGCAAGCCTGCCGGCCAGCCGCGACTGCGCCTTCGTGTTCCAGCAGTACTCGCTCTACCCGCACCTCACGGTGTTCGACAACCTTGCCTTCCCCCTGCGCTCGCCCTTGCGGCGCAGCGAGCCGGCCGAGGTCAAGCGCCGCGTGGAGGAAGTGGCCGCCATGCTGCACATCGAAGGCAAGCTCGGGCGCCGCGCGACCGAGCTTTCGGGCGGCGAAATGCAGCGCGTGGCGATCGGCCGCGCGCTGGTGCGCAGGCCGCGCGTGTTCCTGATGGACGAGCCGCTCTCCTCGCTCGACGCGCAGCTGCGCGAGGAACTGCGCGTCGAGCTCCGCCGCCTGCAGCGCAGCACCGGCGCCACCGTGATCTACGTGACGCACGACCACGTCGAAGCCACCACCATGGCCGACCGCATCGGCATCCTCGAACACGGCGTGCTGCAGCAGGTGGGCACACCGCTGGAGGTGTATGGCGACCCGCGCACGCTGCCGGTGGCGCAGCGCCTGGGCTCGCCGGCCATCAACGTGCTGCCGGCGCAGTGGTTCGACGGCCGCTCGCCGGCCGGCACCGCCCACGTGGCGATCCGCCCCGAGGACGTGCGGCTCTCGCCGGACGGCGAGGCGGCCGGCTTCCAGGTCATCGAATGCTCGCTGGTCAAGCACCAGCTGGTCGCCGAGCGCCAGGGCGTGGAAGTGCATGCGCGCGTGATGCTCGACGAGCCGCTCGCGCCGGGTTCGCAGGCGCGCTTCGGCTTTCCCACCGAGCGCTGTCTTTTCTTCGATGCGGCCGGGCGCCGCATCGCCGCACCGCAGATGCAGGAAGCCTCATGAAAACGCAACACATCATCGATGCGCTGGAGGCCGTGCAGGCGGCCATCCTCGCCAACGAAAGCCAGATCGAATCGCTGGACCGCGCCATCGGCGACGGCGATCACTTCATCAATGTGCGCCGCGGCTGCGACGTGCTGATGGCAATGCGCGGCGAGCTCGTGCCGCTCGCACCCGGCGCGGCCTTCGGCAAGATCGGCATGAAGCTGCTGTCGACCATCGGCGGCGCCTCGGGGCCCCTGATCTCGAGCTTCTTCATCGCAATGGGCAAGACACTCGCCGGCGTCGACGAACCCGACCGCCGTCAGTTCGCCGCCGCCTTCGTCGCCGGCGTCGAGGCGATCAAGAGCCGCGGCAAGGCCGACCTGGGCGAGAAGACCATGCTCGACGTGCTGATCCCGGTGTCGCGCCTGCTGCAGCGGCTGGCCGAAGAAGACGCGCCCCTGCCGCAGCTGTGCGAACAGCTCACGGCCGAGGCGCACCGCAACATGCTCGCCACGCGCGACATGACCGCCAGCAAGGGACGTGCTTCCTTTCTCGGCGAACGCGCGCTGGGCCACATCGATCCGGGGTCGAAGACCTGCGAAGTCGCCATCACGGCGGTGTGCGACACATGGAAGGAGACCGCATGAAGAAGTTCGTCAACGACGTGGACGCGATGCTGCGCGAATCGCTGGCCGGCATGGTGGAGGCGCATCCGCAGCTGCTGCGCGTCGAGTTCGAGCCCACCTTCGTCGCGCGGCGCGACAGCGCGGCGAACAAGGTGGCGCTGATTTCCGGCGGCGGCTCGGGCCACGAGCCGCTGCACGCGGGCTTCGTCGGCCGCGGCATGCTCGATGCGGCGTGCCCCGGGCAGGTGTTCACCAGCCCCACGCCCGACCAGATGCTGGCGGCCGCGGCCGCCACCGAGGCGGGCAGGGGTGTGCTCTTCATCGTCAAGAACTACGCCGGCGACGGCATGAACTTCCAGATGGCGAGCGAGATGCTGGAGACCGAGAACGCGACCGTGCTGGTCAACGACGACGTGGCGGTCGAGAACTCCACCCACACCACCGGCCGCCGCGGCGTGGCCGGCACGCTGGTGGTCGAGAAGGTCGTCGGCGCCGCGGCCGAGCAGGGCGCGACGCTGGCCGAGTGCAAGGCGCTGGGCGATCGCGTGAACGCGGCCACGGCGTCGATGGGCGTGGCCTTCACCAGCTGCACGGTGCCGGCGGCGGGGCGGCCGACCTTCGACATCGGGCCCGACGAGATCGAGATCGGAGTCGGCATCCACGGTGAGCCCGGGCGCCGGCGCGCGGCCCACATGCCGGCCGACGAGATCGTGCGCACGCTGATGGATGCGATCCTCGGCGACCTGAAGGCGCAGCCCGGGCGCCAGGTGCTGCTGCACGTCAACGGCTTCGGCGGCACGCCGCTGATGGAGCTCTACCTGCTGCACCATGCGGCGAACCGGCGGCTCGCGGCCGACGGGCTGACGGCGGTCCGGTCGCTGGTCGGCAACTACACGACCTCGCTCGACATGGCGGGTGCCTCGCTGACCGTGACCCTGCTCGACGATGAGCTGGCGTCGCTGTGGGATGCGCCGGTTCACACGGCGGCGCTGCGCTGGTAGGGTCCGGATGTAGGAAAGTCCCGACCCGGATACGCTGCCATCACTGAGCGGGCGGTCGGCTCTTTGGGGTTCCACTTGCGATGCGGCATTTTCCGCAAGGAGCACAAGCCATGAAGCCCGATGAGAAATCCCCAGCGTCCGAGCGCGATGCAGTCAAGCGAAACTTCGAGAACGCGACCGAGAAAGAGCCCGGCGAGTTCAAGGACGCGTCGAACGAAAGCAAGGTCGTCGAGATCGGCCCCGAGCTGACCGACGAACCCATCAAAGGCATCGACCCCTGAACTCCAGCACGCAGAAGATCGCCATCGCCATCGAGGGCGGCGCGAGCATCTCCGGAATCGCGCAGGCGCCGGCTGATCCCGGCGCCTGCTACGTGTTCGCGCACGGCGCGGGTGCAGGCATGGAACACGCCTTCATGAGCGCGGTCGCGGAGGGTCTGGCTGCACGCAACATCGCGACCCTGCGCTACCAATTTCCGTACATGGAGCTCGGCAAGAAGCGCCCCGATTCCCCTTCGGTCGCCCACGCCGCGGTTCGCGCCGCCGTCGCACGGGCCAGCGAGATGTTCGGGTCGCTTCGGCTCTTCGCAGGCGGCAAGTCCTTCGGCGGCCGGATGACGTCGCAAGCACAGGCACTGTCTGCGCTGCCCAGTGTCGCGGGGCTGGTCTTCGTAGGCTTTCCGCTGCATCCGCCCGAGTCACCTTCGATCGAACGCGCGGCGCACTTGTCCGGCGTGCAGATCCCCATGTTGTTCGTCCAGGGTACAGAGGACAAGCTGGCGGAGCTCGGCAGGATTCGCTCGGTCGTCAAGGAGCTGGGAGACCGCGCATCGCTCATCGAAATAGCGCATGCGGACCATGCCTTTCACGTGCTGAAGCGCACGGGCCGTAGCGACGGCGAAGTGATGGAAGAACTGCTCGGCGCAATGGCGCGCTGGATGACCGCCGCGTGAGCTACTTGCGCTGGTTGAGGGACGCCAGCCGCGCCACGATGTCGGCCGGCAGGCGGCGAGCGCGTGCGATATCGACGGCATCGCGGCCCTTGTCATCCGCAATCGCCGGATCGGCGCCCGCGTCGATCAGGAGGCTCAGCGTCCGCAGCCGCTTGAGGCGGGCCGCGTAGAAGATCGGCGTCTCTCCATGGGCTCGGAGGTCGAGCTCGGGCTTGAACTCCAGAAGTGTCCGGCAAAGCGGCTCGTCATCGCGCCATACCGCTGCCCACAGCGAATAGCTCGGGTTGGCGCCGCGCTGCAGGAGAAAGTCGACCAGGGGGAGGTTCTCGCCGCGTGCCACGGCATACCAGAGCGGCGTTGCACGGAAATCGCCCTCGTCCTCGTTCATGGGAACCTCGGCTTCGAGGTCTGCGCCCGCCTCCAGGAGTCGGGTGGCGGTCAGGATGCCGTGGGACTCGGCAAGGAGCGGGTTGCTTCCGGGCTTCACGCTGCAGGCCAGATGAAGCGCCGTGCGGCCCCTCGGGTCGGTGGCCGCGACCAGTTCCGGGCCCGTCGCCAGTATCGAAGCGACAGCGGCTTCGTCCCAGGCCGTCGCCGCGGTGAACAGAGATGTCTTGGATGGGCGCTGCACCCGCGAGACGCCGCTCAGGCGTACTGCGCGCTGCGGTTGGAGCGCTTCAGCAGCAGCTCGTCGGCAACCTCGACCGCGCGGTGCCCCATGACCGCGACCGGGTAGCTGCCGATCACGACGTTGTCGTAGGTGACGGTGGCGTAGCTGAATTCGGCGCCCAGTGCCGCCGCCGCATCCTGCAGGCATTCGGCCACAGAGGGCAGGCCCTCGCGCTCGTAGCGCCGTGTACCGTCGCCGATACCCACGTACGAATTGAAGTTTCTCTCACCGCGCTTCGTGATCTCTACTGCAGGCTGCATCGCTTTCTCCCGGAGTTCGCAGAGGCGATTGTGTTCGCGCGGGTGCGCTGCCGGAAGTGGCCATTGGTCTACCCAGCCGTCCGTCGTAGGAAAGCAACGGAATCGGGAGCGCGCCGCCGGCCCATCGACCGAGGTCAATTGCGTGCACGTGCCTCGTCGCGCAGCAGCTTGATCTGGTCGTGATTGCGCTGCGCGCCCTGCGCCTGGCGTTCGACCACCATGCGCACCTCGGCCGGCAGGTTCTGCTTGAGGGCCTTGCGATAGCGCGCGATCGCCGCGTCTTCGCCGCGCTCGCATTCCTCCAGCATCGACAGCTCGCTGTTCGCGCCCACCATGCCCTTCACATGCACCCAGCCTCGATGCATCGCGCCGGCGGCGGTGCCGCCCTCTACCGGCTTGCCGCCCAGGCCCAGGACCAGTTGCGTCAGTTCGCCGGCCGCCTGTGCGCACAGCGTCGCGCGTTCGCCGAACAACTGCTTGAGGTTGGCCGATTTCACTTCCTCGGCGCAGGTGCGAAAGCCGTATTCGCCGTCGCGCGAGTTCTCGAGCAAATCGTTCAATACGTCGATCACCTCGTCGGCGGCCAGAACTTCGGTATCTACTGCCATGTCGGTACTCCTTGAAAATTGCCCCGGTGCGAGGCGTTTACCAAAGCCTTCATGATTGCGGCGCGTCGAGGCCGAGGCGTCAGTGCTGCCTGACGGCGCTTGTAGGGCTTCGCCGCCCCCGGCCCCGCATCACGCGAGCTGCCGCAACACCATGTAAGCGCCAAGCAACCCCAGTCCGGCGAAAAAACACTGGCGAAAAACCACCACCGGCATGCGCAGCCGCAGCCATTGCCCGAGCGCCATGCCGGCGAGTGCCGGGACCAGCATCGCCACCGACCCGCCGCCGACGGACGCGGAGTAGCCGCCCTGTACCGCCAGCGAAACGGCCAGCGCGATGGTGGAGGTCGTGAACGAGATGCCCATCGCCTGCACCAGTTCGTCCCGCGACAGGCCGAGCGCCTGCAGGTAGGCGACGGCGGGCACCACGAACACGCCGGTGGGTGCGGTCACCACGCCCGTCAGCACACCGGTCGCCGGGCTTGCCCATCGCTCGAGATTCGCCGGCACGTGCAGCGGCCGGCCCGCAAGCCCCCACGCCGCATAGCCCACAAGGACGACGCCCAGCGCAATGGCCGCCCAGGCACCGGCGGGCGCCCCGAACCACCACGCGCCCGCCCAGGTGCCGGCGCAGATGCCGATCTGCATTCCCCGGATCCGGCGCCATACCGGCCTGGCGCCGGACCATGGCCTGATCTGCCAGATGTTGGTGATCAAAGAGGGCACGATCAGCAAGGCCGCCGCTTCGGCGGGCGGCATCCACAACACCAGCAGCGCCATCGACAGCGTCGGCAGCCCGAGGCCGATCACGCCCTTGACGACGCCGGCCGCGAGGAAAATGGCGGCTATCGAAACCCAGAGGAAGATGTTCATGGGCCGCGAGTCTGGCCTTGACCGACGCGCCTGAAAATTCGTCAATCGCGTAGCCGCCCTCAGGCCCGGACTGAGGATGCCGATTTGGCTTCGCATCCTGGGAACACTCAGCGCGCAAAAAGAGAGCCACCGGTGGGTGGTCCACTCTTGATGGCTCTGGAGAGTCGCCGACCGTTACGGGATCGACGTACTTGCAACCTTCACCGGTTCGAGCGCGAGGCGCTGCAAACGTTCCTTCCTCGTTTCGCGTCCTACGCGCCCACAGACGGCTTCGCGCGGGCGCGCGACAACAGGGCGAAAGCCGCGTCTGGGTGGGTACCCGCGTCAGGCCTCGCGCTCCTCGATCCAGTGCGTGCCTGCGCCGTAGATCTCGTTGCCGTCGGCCATGTCCTGCTCAAGCTTCCGACGGTTCTCAGGCGTATCGGGATGCCACAACCCCCCGCATGGGCGTCTGGTCGCACTTTCCGCCGCGATGTGCTTGTCCCCTGCGACCCAGCGCAGTCGGATCTCCTTCATCACTCTGACTTGCATAAATATGAACACTAAAGCATTCATATTCGTCAGTTTCTACCGAAAACAGCAGCCGCGCAAGCGTGCACTGAGGAGACGCGCCTGTCAGCGCCGCCTGCGCATGGCTGCGCTGAAATGGTCCTATCGCCTTCGCTCGACTTTCCGTTCAAGCGCCAAGCTTGCAAAGTTTGCTACCGCACAGAACGGATCGTGCCTTCTACGCACACTCGGGCTCACCCCAACCAGCCCGGACGGCGACGATGAAGAAAGACACGCAATCACACGCGAACGCGGTCGTGACAACCAAGGAGGGGTGTGGCATGCAGCGTTGTCACATCACCGAATCCGGAGAACTCTCCGATGGGGAACTGCTGGCCAGAGCCCACGAGTGGCGGCGCGAGGCGCTGCGAGGCGTGCTGCACGCACGGGGCTATGCCCACGAACTCGAGGCTGAGATGCGTCGCCGATTCGTCAGCGCGGCCACGCTGCGTGCGCCGCTCGAAACGATCAACGCGACCCGTCGCTCCCGGCCATGGTGGCGCCTTTGGTGAAGCACGCAGCGTGTGCGGTACCGCACAGACAAGTCCTCGGGTCAGAACTACGTTGAAGGCTTTCCGCCCCAGGGCGGGGAGCGAAGAGATGACGAAGGAGCAAGAAGATGCCCATGGAACTGCTTCGGCGGCTGTGTTGCGCGCGGCTGCCGTCGGACATCGAGGATCAGGCGGACATCGGCAAATGTGAGCTTCTGCGCACAGCGCATCTGATAGAGGCCGACCTGCCGCCCATTCTCCATTGGCACGGGGGATCCGCCTATTCCGGACACGCCACTGTGATGCGCGTGACTGCCAAAGGATATGCGGTCTTGGAAATGAGGACCGGCGTGCGGGCCTTCGCTCCTCAGGCGGAAGCTGCTCCTGCATTCGACCAACGTTGAGTACTGGACCCGAGCCTGCGCCCCTGTTTGTGCGCCACCGCACTGAAGCATCGCTTGCATTGCCTCAACATCCGGCCATGCAACCCACCCTTCGTTTGCCGTCACAACGCCCGCAGCTAATCTCGACGCAGCACGATGGGATCCGTGCATGCTTTGGCGCACGCAGCCACGGCTTTGGAATTTCGAAGGTCGCGTTGGACATGGAAGGTCTGGTGACGTCCGTGCTGTGGGAAAAGATGGGCCATGCCGCCAACGCGAGCATCGCGCGCGAAGCGGTGGTGTCGGTCAAGGCGGTGGTGGCTGCGATTCGCGACGGACACCCCGTCGTCGCTATCTTTCCGGGTGCGATGGCCGGGCTGCCCGAAAGGCGTTTCGTGGTCGAGGAGCGAGGATGGAGAGGCGCCTCGGTCGTGTTGGATGGATCGCCCACCCCCGGGCGCAACCTCTGCGACCTCCACATGCTTTTTCTTGAAGGCGTGGGAGCTGGTGCATCGCCATCCAATCTTCAGGCGGACTGAAGGCACACGCGTCGCACCTTGCGCGCAACGCTCCCGAGTGCTCAGCGCATCAGTGCAAATGTGGCGGCGGCAGCGGCGAGGCCGCCGACGACAAACCACCCCTTCGAAAACCTCTGTTGCTGTGCCACCCGGTAGTCCTGCAGGCGCGCTGGAAGTGTTCGGACGTCGTCGATGGATCGATCAGGCACGAATCGTTGGTCCTCTTCGATCGCAGCAAGGATCGCAGCGAGCAGGGGAGCGCTCTTTTCATCGTGCTCGTAGGCGGACGGCGTTTGCCCATGGGCACGCTGAACGTGCGCGAGGAATACCTTCCCCTTCGACGTGAACCCGATGTCTTCCCCACTCATGGCGAGTAGGCCAAGCTCGAGTAGCGCGTCAAGCCCGCGCCGGACATCAGCTCTTTCGCTCACTGGCACGCTCGCCTGCAGCCCGGTGCGAGACGTCTTGCTCGACCCAACGGCAATCGAGCGCTCGCGCACGAGCAGGGCGAGAACGCCCGCAAGTGTTTCGCGATCAGTGAACGCTTGTCCCATTTTGTCCGAGGCGCTGCTTCGCTTAGGGAGGACAGACTATCTGGAGCCCGTTCGGTAGAGTGCAGTGGGCGTATAGCGCCATCCCGGGTAGGACTGATTCGACAGCCGAAAGGGCGCAATAACGTCGATCTGGTCGGACTTTTGGCGACTGCAGGGCCAAGTTCGACGCCTGAAATTGGTTGCATACTGCGCAGGCCTGTGCGGAAGCTCACGCGGCCGCTGGGGCCTCGGGGGCAAGAAGCAGTAACTGTTGCACCGGAGGCTCATGCGACAAGAGATCATCCGGCGAGCACTCGCCGAGCGAGCGGTCGACGGCGCAGATGCGAGCGCGGTTGCCGAGGCGGCCGTGCTCACGTTGCAGTTGCTGCATGTCGAACTCGAGGCGCTCGTAGGCGCACAGGCTGCGCGCGCCCTCTACGCGCGCAGCCTCCATCTGACGCGCGCCACTTTCAGCTGGCTTTCGCCAGCAACGAGCGGACCCCTGGGCGAGCTGCTGACGGCTCTCGGCAGCGATATCGTTGCGCGCGCTCCGACCGAAGCGCGCCGGGCAGTCGAGTCCCTGCTGCTTCACTTTGCCGAGCTGTTGACTTCCCTGATCGGCGAACCATTGACCCATCGCTTGCTGCGTTCAGCCTGGGGTACCCCTGCTGCCGGCGAGCCTTCCCAGGAGAAAGCGCAATGAATGACAAGGTTGTCATCCGACGACTGCCGACCGGCGTGCCCGGCCTCGATGCACTGCTTGGCGGAGGGCTGGCCGAATATTCCTTCAATCTGATTGCGGGCGCGCCCGGATCGGGCAAGACGACCCTTGCACACCAGATCATGTTTGCGCTTGCCACTCCTGAGCGGCGTGCACTGTTCTTTACCGTGCTCGGCGAACCTCCGCTCAAAATGCTGCGCTACCAGCAGCAGTACAGCTTTTTCGATATCGCCAAGGTCAACGAGTCCATCCGCTTCATCAATCTGGCGGACGACGTGATGGCAGGCGATTTCGATCGTGTGCTGGCGCGCATCATCGAAGAAGTGGAGCGCTTTGAGCCGAGCCTGGTCATGGTCGATTCATTCCGCTCCGTGGTGCAGGCGGCCCGAGGCGCACGGCACGACGCCATGGATCTCCAGCAATTCGTCCAGCGCCTCGGCATGCACCTGACGAGTTGGCAAGCCACGACGTTCCTGATCGGCGAGTACATGACGTTCGAGAGCGAGTCCAACCCCGTGTTCACGGTGGCTGACGGCATCCTGTGGCTGGCGCAGAGCCTTCATCGCAATTCGATGGTTCGCAAGATCCAGGTCAGCAAGATGCGGGGGCACGCGACAATTCCGGGACTGCATACCTTTCGCATCAGCGGCGACGGCATACAGGTCTTTCCGCGCACGATCGAACAGATTCCGACAGCGCCAATGGGCGATGCTTCCCGCGAGCGGCCGGCGGCGCCGTCGCGCTTGTCCATGGGCGTGCCGGTGCTTGACGAGATGATGGGCGGAGGTCTGCCGGCGGGCTATTCGCTCCTGGTGGCGGGCCCTTCGGGCTCGGGCAAGTCTCAGCTGGCGGTCGCGTTTCTGGCCGCAGGCGCGCGCACCGGGGAAAAAGGCGTGATTGCAGCCTTTGAGAAGAGCCCGAGCCAATCGCACAGGCTGGCGCTGGATGATCTCATCTCCAGCGGTCAGGTGGGGGTTATCGACACGCGCGCGCTCGACCTCTCCATCGATGAAACCCTGTACGCGCTGACCGAGAAGATCCGGCACACCGGCGCCACGCGGGTCGTCATCGATTCGCTGTCGGGTTTCGAGCTTGCGCTCGCGCCAACGTTTCGCGAGGACTTTCGCGAGTCACTGCATCGCATGGTCGCGGTGCTGACAGGTATGGGCGCTGCGGTACTGATGATTTCGGAGCTGGAGGACCGCTACACCGACCTGCGCTTCAGCCCGTATGGCGCCGCGTTCCTGACCGACGCCATCATCGTGCAACGCTACGTCGAGCTGCAGGGCCAGATCAAGCGCGTTATCGCCGTGGTCAAGCTGCGAAACAGCGCCCATAGCCACGAACTGCGCCTGTTCGAGATTACCGACGCGGGCATCGCTATCGGCGAGGCCAACCCCGACATGGACGCGCTGCTGACCGGCCATCCAAGATCTGCGCCGAAGGCTCCGCGCGCAAAAGCCGGCCCGTCGTGAACACGGACCAACCCGGTCACAAGCGCGAATCGATCGGTCCGGTCGATGACGCGTCTTGCTCGCCAGAACAACCTGCTGACGAAGCCGGTGGGGATCTTGCTCAACGGGCAGCAGCCGTTCGATTGCGCGAAGATCTTGTCGCACAGCGCGAGGAAGCGCAGCGCGCCTTCGCCGAGGCCCAGTCGGACGAGAAGGAGCGCAATGCGGACGTGCGCGAGGCCAATGAGCATCTGGTGCTGGCGACCTTGGCCGCGGAGGAACAGAAGGATGCGGCGCAGCAGACGAAGCGTCGGCAGGACGAATTCCTCGCCATGCTGGCGCATGAACTACGCAACCCGTTGGCGCCCATCCGCACTGCGGTGGCGCTGCTCGCGCGGCTTGACAGCACCGATCCGACGCTGACATTGGTTCGTGAAGTGATCCAGCGTCAGGTGGAGCACATGGCGCGGCTGCTTGACGACCTGCTGGACGCTTCGCGCATGACCAGCGGCAAGGTGAACCTGCAGCGGCGTGCGACCGCTGTCAGCGAGTTCGTCGATCAGGCGGTGGAAATCTACCGCGGGCTCGTCGATGCGCAGCACCAGCAGTTGACGTTGGACATGCCGACGGACGCAGTCTATGTGGATGGAGATCCGGTGCGTCTTGCGCAAATCGTCGGGAACCTGCTGCACAACGCCACCAAGTACACGCAGGAAGGCGGCACGATCGCGATAAGTGCGAGACCCGTCGGCGATACGGTGGTGATCCGAGTGAGCGACAACGGTGACGGCATCTCCGCCGAGGCGATGCTGCGCATCTTCGACCTGTTCCGGCAGGAAGACAGGTCGCTGAGCCGCAGCCAAGGTGGCCTGGGCATCGGCCTCACATTGGTGCGCAGCATGGTGGAGCTGCATGGGGGAAGAGTTGAGGCGCGCAGTGACGGCCTTGGACAAGGCAGCGAGTTCGTCGTGACCCTCCCGCGGGTGGAGCATGCCAACGCTCCCGTGATCGCGATCGCACGCGAAGAAATTCGACCGGCTTCTTTGCGCATCTTGATAGTCGATGACAACGTTGACGCGGGACTTCTATTGGCGATTCTGTTGCGCATGTCGGGGCACCAGGTCGAGGTCGCACTCGACGGCACGAGCGCGTTGGAGCTGTTCGCGCAACAGCGGCCGCAGATCGTGGTGTGCGACATCGAGCTGCCGGGCATGAGCGGGTACGAGGTCGCGGTGCGAATGCGCAAAGAGCTTGAAGGGCGGATGCCGAAGATGATTGCGCTGACCGGCTACGACGACCCGGAGCATCGGGCCCGCGCGCTCGCCGCCGGCTTTGATCATCACGTGGCCAAGCCGGTCGATTTCGACGCGCTGTTACGGCTTATTTGCGCCGACGCGGAACAGAGCTGATGCGGCCCTTGGGCCCTTGGGCCCTTGGGCCGTTTGGCCTGACTGTCGAATGCTCGGATAATGCGGGAGACACACTGGGAAATTGATGCAAAACGGACTTCCAGTCATCCTCGCTTGGCACCCTGCGCAAAATTGCGAGCACCTGCGGCCGTTGCTCAGCGATTGGCTCAACTTTCAGATTGTCGGATCGGTGGAGAGTGAAGTTGACGCCACCGCGCTTGCGGAATCACTTGGGCGGGGCTGGAATCTGCTGATTGTCGACCTCGTCTTGAAATCCGGCACGGGTTTAGGGGTCGTGAAGTCGGTCAGGAAACACCATGACCAGCTTGTACTGGTGCTGGGCAGCCGAGTGACACCTCGGATGCGCGCACGGTGCTTGTCGATGGGCGCCGACGCGGTGTTCGACGAGTCGACGGAACTCAACGCGTTCATGCGATTTTGCGCCAGTGCCTGTTTGATGTTGAACAGCGCTACGGTTCCCCGCGACAAGAATTTCCGGAGCAGTTTGCTCGGCTTGGTGCAGCCTGACATCGCGCCGGAGACATTCGGGAAGGACCTGCACCAAGGCGGGTCTCGGCGCTGGCGGAGGGCAGGACGCGCCATGCCATGGCCAAAGCCGACGCGCGGCGCCACCCACGCGGCAAACTCGCCTGCCGGCAACAAACGCATCCGCGGTGCATACGAGCGCCAACTGCAGCCACGGGCTCTGACGGTGTCCTTTGCCGCGATCGAGGCCGGCGGACTTGCTGCATTGCTCGCCCAGCAACTACGAGACATTGCGTACTCGGGCCAAGCCGCGGATCTGATAGTGGCCACGATTACGTCCCTCTGCCGTGCCTTGAGCCCGTCGATCGGGAGAGTCGGCGTTGACGCGATGTTCGGTCGAAGCGTTCGGCTTGCGGCCCTCGAACAGCCCTGGATGCGAAGCCTTCAAGACGGGGGCTCCATCGCTCCGGAACTCGCCGCACTGAAGTCTTTGTTGGAGGCACAAGATGTCCAGGAAGCCTGCAAGGCCGGCAACTCCATTCTTCGATCGTTCAGCGATTTGTTGTCTGGAATGGTCGGGCTTCCGCTGTCCAACGAGTTGCTCCGCGAAGTCTCTACAGACCGCGGAATGGTTGCCAGCTGAGGGGACGAGCTGGAAGGCCTCTTCCGACTGGCGAACAGCTACGCCTCCACTGCAGGTCAGGCCCCACAAGCCACATAGCGGTCAGCACGCGCGGCCACCAGCACGGAGTAAGCGTCCCGTTCTCCCACCCCGCCGGCCGTGGATTGCCGCTGCGAGTTGAACCTCAGCGCGGGGATTGCCAGTTGTGGGGGAGCAGTTCGTCGATGCGGCTGTTGAGCTGCGTGGGCAG